>Ga0164290_1000215_pt1 | contig 220587 bp, 199 predicted proteins | sample Micstemetagenome_FD_108782 | JGI IMG/M metagenome (GOLD analysis project Ga0164290, IMG submission 108782) | Contaminated culture microbial community from soil near Moab, Utah, USA - Microcoleus steenstrupii SON62 (Illumina Assembly) | ecosystem: Environmental > Terrestrial > Soil > Soil crust... | reverse complement strand
CCGAGCACATCATCAATCAAAGCACGCCTCTTAACGGTTCAAATACGCTGAGCCCCAAGGGGGCGACGCTTCTTCATAACGATGGGTGGCAACCCATCGTGGGTGATGCCCTTCCAAGGCGATGCCCATCCCGTGTGAAACCTAAGCGCAGTCGAAGGCGCACCCCGAGCGGAGTCAAGGTGCACCCCGAGCGCAGTCGAGGTGCACCCCGAGCGGAGTCGAGGGCGCACAAAAAAAGCCGGCCCATTGCTGAGCCGGCTTCATATACATTATTTGGAACCAATCACAGGTGAATCACTTCACCATACGCCGCTGCAGCAGCTTCCATGATCGCTTCACTCATCGTCGGGTGCGGGTGGACCGACTTAATGATCTCATGTCCTGTGGTCTCGAGATTTCTCGCCGCTACCACTTCTGCAATCATCTCCGTCACATTCGCACCAATGAAGTGCGCGCCAAGCCATTCGCCATATTTGGCATCAAAGATCACTTTCACAAATCCGTCCGTTGCGCCGGCAGCTTTCGCTTTGCCCGAAGCACTGAAAGGAAATTTACCAACCTTGATTTCGTAGCCGGCCTTCTTCGCTGCTTCTTCTGTATATCCAACGGAAGCAATTTCAGGAGAGCAATAAGTACAACCAGGGATGTTGTTGTAATTGAGCGGTTGTGGATTGTGTCCTGCGATTTTCTCCACACAAATGATACCTTCTGCAGATGCCACGTGCGCCAACGCCGGACCTTTTACGATATCACCAATGGCATATACGCCCGGCACATTGGTTTTATAGAAATCATCAACAATTACTTTTCCTTTGTCGGTCTTCACACCAACTTCTTCCAAACCAAGTCCTTCCAGGTTTGTCGTTACACCCACCGCAGACAATACAACATCGGCCTCGATCTTGATTTCGCCAGTTGGCGTCTTCACCGTAGCCACACATCCTGCACCTGAAGTATCCACTTTCGTGACTTCAGAATTGGTGTAGATGTTAATGCCCTGCTTTTTGAATGACTTCTCCAGTGTTTTGGATACTTCTTCGTCTTCCACCGGTACAATGCGCGGGAGGAATTCAACAATCGTCACTTCCGTACCAATCGCGTTATAGAAGTAAGCGAACTCCACTCCGATGGCGCCTGAGCCAACCACCAGTAATTTCTTCGGTTGTTTCTCGAGCACCATAGCTTCGCGATAACCAATCACTTTCTTTCCATCCATCTTCAATGCAGGAAGCTCACGTGAGCGTCCGCCCGTTGCAAGGATGATATGCTTCGCCTCGTAGTCCGTCTTTTTTCCGTTGGCATCCACTTCCACCTTGCCACCCTTCTTCAGCTTACCAAGACCTTCAATGAGGTCAATCTTATTTTTCTTGAACAGAAACTGAACACCCTTGCTGTTGCTGCCTGCCACTTCGCGGCTGCGCTTCACCATGCCGGCAAAGTCTGCCTTGAAATCCTTCACCTCAACGCCGTAATCCTGGGCATGGCGGATGTACTCAAATACATTGGCACTCTTCAGCAGCGCCTTCGTAGGAATACAACCCCAGTTCAGGCACACGCCGCCAATCTCGGCCTTTTCAACAACGCCCACTTTCATTCCGAGCTGAGAAGCACGAATGGCAGCAACGTAGCCCCCGGGACCACTCCCAATCACAATCACATCGTATTTAGACATAGTATTCAGTTTATTTTTTTGGCGACCAAAGATAAACCTCCAGACACGTAAATAAAAAGGGTTGGGCACCTCACCACCGCTTACGTGGGCAGAATCCTTCCGAATGTGTATTTTCGCCTTTTCAAAAGTCCCAAAAACCAATTTTTCACGAAGAATAACAGGACATGAAACTGCTCAACCAGAAAACAGCCCTCATCACCGGCGCCTCCAAAGGCATAGGACGGGCCATTGCCATCGCCTATGCGGAGCAAGGAGCCAACGTCGCCTTCACCTATCTTTCCAGCGTCGAGCAAGGACAGGCGCTTGAAGCCGAACTTGCTTCCAAAGGCGTCAAGGCAAAGGGCTATCGCTCCGATGCCTCCGATTTTGCTCAGGCCGAAAAGCTCATCAACGACGTCATTGCCGATTTCGGAACGCTTGATATTCTCATTAATAACGCCGGCATCACGATGGATAACCTGTTGCTTCGTATGACCGAAGACGCCTGGGATAAAATCATGAATGTCAATTTGAAGTCCTGCTTCAACACCGTCAAGGCAGCCACCAAGCCCATGATGAAGCAGAAGTCCGGCTCCATCATCAACATGACCTCCGTTGTTGGTCTGAAAGGAAACGCAGGCCAGGCAAACTACGCCGCGTCCAAAGCAGGGATCATCGGTTTCACAAAATCAGTAGCCCTCGAGTTGGGTTCGCGCGGTATCCGCAGCAACGCCATTGCACCGGGGTTTATTGAAACCGAAATGACAGGCAAGCTCGATGAAAAGACCGTGCAGTCGTGGAGAGACGCCATACCGCTCAAGCGCGGAGGCAAACCGGAAGATGTTGCCGATGCATGCGTATTCCTCGGCAGCGATATGTCCGCCTACATCACCGGTCAGGTGCTGCAAGTCGACGGCGGCATGCTCACTTAATCAATTGCGAGAGCATAACACATTCAATGCCCTTCCATCCGGAGGGCATTTTTGTTTTTAATAAAGTTTATAGCAGGAGAATTTTGGGGGTGCCGCGCGGTCTTGCTCCTCACGTCGCAACCCCGCGCGTCGGGCTGGACGGCACTCGCTCGCCTGCGCGGATAACCACGCAATTTTTTATTCATAACCAGGCGCGCAGCCGGAGCTCAAACAAATGCCGCCATCCCTCACCCGGGCCATGTTCTATTCAATATGCGGAGACTCGACAAGTTATTCACCACATGGATCAGTGGACACATCATACAATTCAAAAAACTTTGGAGGTGTGATGTCCGTCGTACAAAAAATATTCTCATCAGATGCGCGCATTTTGAAGAACAACCTCGTGCCTTCTTCTTGCAATGAAGGTGGTAATGAAGTTGTTCCGACCACGCGCTCGCTGCCGCCAGGCAAGTTGATGCGCACCAAAATGGGCGTTCCGTCCGACCCGCTGCAAGAGACACTTCCTAAAACAGTTCCGGAATAGCAAATCGCTTCGCCCTCATCGCATGCGGCAAGCATTAAAACAGAGGCAACCACAAGCGACAATAAAAGACTTCTCGAAAAATTGAACGTGCTCAATGTGCTGGCCATACTTGTAAGCTGGTTAAATACAGTTGCCGTCTTGGACACCCGAAAACATCATTCAGTTGGCTGAATATCGCTTTTTTACCAAAGTATTCATCCTCCTCCAAACATTCGTAAGTCTACTAATTTGGTAGAAAATTAATCACCCGATTTGCAAACTTTGTTTTTGTGCCTTACGTTTGTATCACCAAGTCGAAATAAGCATTCTGCTTCTGTCGATTTATAAAGAAGCGTGGAGAGACAGGCTCTGAGAAACGCTAGCAACCGTCCCGCAAGGGAAAAGGTGCTAAATCCTGACTCCGAACCGGAAAGTCCGGTAAGGGATATATAAACCGATGTTTATGATCAACAACAGTCAGCCTCGTACAGATTTTCTGTACCATCCTTCGGGAAAGAAATCGTTCAATAATACTGCCGCATCTGCTGCACGAATGTGTTGCTGTATGTGCTGTTGCCGTTAAGCGCGCGTCTGTCGCACGGCAACAAAGTGTATGAACCTGCCTTATGCCAGGGCAAATGGGTTTGTGCGCTCCATCTTGTCTGTCATCAACGATTTTATCAATTACAAAAAACCATTAAACATAAAGACTATGTCACTTCATTTTGAAACCCTCCAACTTCACGCAGGTCAGGAAATTGATCCAACAACTGGAAGCCGCGCCGTACCGATCTATCAAACAACTTCATACGGCTTTAAAAGCTCCGAGCATGGCGCCAACCTCTTTGCACTAAAAGAATTTGGTAACATCTACACGCGCATTATGAATCCAACAACGGATGTGCTTGAAAAAAGAATCGCAGCACTCGAAGGCGGCGTCGCCGGATTGGCAGTCGGATCGGGTCAGGCTGCACAATTTATTGCACTTAATAATATCCTTCAGGCTGGCGACAACTTCGTGTCCACATCATTCCTCTACGGCGGTACATACAACCAATTTAAAGTTGCATTCAAACGCCTTGGTATTGATGTGCGTTTTGCAGAAGGCGACAAGAGCGAAGCATTTGAGAAATTAATTGACAAGAATACCAAAGCGCTTTATCTCGAGACCATTGGCAATCCTGGTTTTAATATTCCAGACTTTGAAGCCATTGCTGCATTGGCAAGAAAATATGATCTGCCTTTGATTGTGGACAATACATTTGGCGCAGGTGGCTATCTGTTCCGTCCAATCGAACACGGAGCCAACGTGGTCGTCGCGTCTGCCACAAAATGGATCGGTGGCCACGGTACCTCTATTGGCGGAATCATTATCGATGGAGGTAACTACAACTGGGGTAACGGAAAATTCCCTCAGTTCACAGAACCATCCGAGGGATATCATGGACTGAAGTTCTGGGAAGTCTTTGGAGAAGGAAATCCACTCGGTCTGCCCAACATCGCGTTCATCATTCGCGCACGCGTCGAAGGTCTCCGCGACTTCGGTCCTGCGTTGAGTCCATTCAACTCATTCCTTTTGTTGCAAGGATTGGAAACATTAAGTCTTCGTGTGCAGCGCTCGGTCGACAACGCACTTGCGCTTGCACAGTGGCTGGATAAACATCCGCTCGTTGAAAGTGTGAACTATCCCGGCCTCGAAACGAGTACCTACCACAAACTTGCGAAGAAGTATCTGCGCAACGGTTTCGGTGCTGTTCTTTCATTTACATTAAAAGGAACAAAAGAACATGCGGCCAAAGTGGTCGACAACCTGAAACTGGTGAGCCATCTCGCGAACGTGGGCGATGCAAAAACATTAATCATCCAACCTGCAGCGACAACACACCAGCAATTGTCGGATGAGGAACAGCTGGCAGCCGGCGTGCTTCCAAACCTGCTGCGCGTCTCTGCGGGCATCGAACACATTGACGACATCAAAGCAGATTTCCAGCAGTCATTTGAAAAAGTATTTCAGGGCGAACTGGTAGCCTGAGCGTTGCATCATTTCCACCATGCAGAAAACGGATCACATCTTTCATTACAACAAACCTTTTGAACTGGAAGGCGGCGCAAGTCTGCCTTCCTTTCAATTGAAATACACCACTTACGGTCGACTGAACGAAACACGAAACAACGTGGTGTGGGTGTGTCATGCACTCACGGGAAATTCCGACTTCACCGATTGGTGGCAGGGACTATTCACCGGACAAAGTCCATTCAATCCCGAGCAGCACTTCATCATTTGCGCGAATATGCTGGGCGGATGTTATGGATCAACGGGACCCCTATCTGTCAATCCCGAAACAGGAACACCCTATTTTCATCAGTTCCCAACATTAACCAACCGCGATGTTATACGCGCTTTCGATCTCCTCCGGGAAGAACTTCGCTTCAGCGATATTCAGTTTCTCATTGGAGGATCACTTGGCGGACAACAGGCGATGGAGTGGGCAATCAGCCAGCCTGAGGTATTCCGAAACTTAATCCTCATCGCTACCAATGCGCGTCATTCTCCCTGGGGAATCGCATTCAATGAAGCACAACGGATGGCGATTGAGGCAGATGCAACATGGAAAGATTCTGATCCGCGAGCCGGCAGCCACGGGCTGAAAGCCGCACGTGCCATCGGCATGATTTCGTATCGTCACTATGATACTTTCCAGGAGACACAAGCCGAGAAGAACAACGAAAAGACGGATGAGTTCCGCGCTGCGACTTACCAACGCTACCAGGGCGACAAGCTGGCGAACAGATTCAATGCATTCACGTACTGGCTGCTCTCCAAAATGATGGACAGCCACAACGTAGGCCGTAGCCGCACAAGCATTGAAGATGCACTTGCAGGCATCAAAGCAAAGACGCTCGTCATTGCGATCGAAAACGATTTATTGTTTCCCATTGACGAACAACGTTTTCTCGCCGCCAACATTCCCGGAGCAACTTTCGAAACCATGACGAGCCTCTACGGACATGATGGTTTCCTGATTGAATTTGAACAACTGAAAAAAATCGTTTCCCACTTCCTTCAAAAACATTCTATCCTCGTATGAAAAAGAATCTTAAACTCGGACTGTTTGGCTTCGGATGCGTCGGGCAGGGACTTTACCACGTTCTGCACAAGACGCACGGCATTAAGGCCGAGATCAAAAAAGTATGCGTAAAAAATAAAGATAAAGCACGCCCTGTGCAGGAAAACTTCTTCACATGGGATAAAAACGAAATTCTCAACGATCCGGAAATTGATATTGTTGTCGAATTGATTGACGACGCGCAGGCCGCTTACGAAATCGTTACACAGGCATTGAAGAATGGAAAGGCTGTCGTCACCGCCAACAAGAAAATGCTTGCTGAACACCTTGAAGAAATTTATGAGCTTCAGCAGAAATACAACAAGCCTGTGTTGTATGAAGGATCGGTTTGCGGAAGTATTCCAATCATCCGGAACCTGGAAGAGTACTACGATAATGACCTGATTGATCAAATCGAAGGAATCTTCAATGGCTCAACCAATTTCATCCTGACGAAGGTATTTGAAGAAAAGAAATCGTATGCCGATTCACTCGCGCAAGCTCAAAAACTTGGCTTTGCCGAAAGCGACCCAACACTTGATGTCAAAGGATATGATCCAAAATACAAATTGGTGATCGCCATTGCCCACACATTCGGTGTATTTGTCAAGCCGGAAAATGTCATCAACATTGGCATCGACCGCATCTCGGATGTTGATTTGAAATATGCACGGGAAAATGACCTCACCATTAAGCTCGTGGCGCGCGCATTCCGCCATGAAAATCAGGTATTCGGATTTGTTGCCCCTCAGTTTGTATCGTCGCGTCATCCGCTTGCATCTGTCAGAAATGAATACAATGCCGTTGTTGTCCAGGGGGCATTCGCGGAAAAGCAAACCTTCATTGGAAAAGGAGCCGGCAGCTACCCAACGGGGTCGGCCGTGCTCTCCGACGTGTCTGCACTCACCTATGACTATCGCTACGAATACAAGAAACTGAAGCAGGGAGATCAGCTTCAGTTTTCAAATGAATTAATAGTCGATGCATTTATCAGCTTCGAGCAATCAAACGTTGTTCGCCGCGATGATTTCGTGGAATTTAAAGGTGGGTATGCCGCTCATGGTAAGCAATTCATGACGGGAAAAATCACCCTGCAGAAACTGCTTGCCTTCAGCAAACAGGATGGTATCGGAATCATCCTGGCGCCTGACGCCGAACTCACTCCCGTATCGGCGGCAAAGGAGCGCGCTGTTGCCTGATCCAATCTTGTTCTGCGTGAAGATGGAGCTCTTCGAAAACTGATTCCCAGTTATCATTTTTAAACGAAGATGCTCTATCTTCACACCAGAACGTTGCCACTATGGATCTGACCATTTTTTTCTCTCCCATTGACGAATCTGTTTACCAGGATATCCACTCTTCCTCCAGCTTCTATAAAAGCATCCGGATTTACGGGGAGAAAATGCCTGACTATCGCGACATGCATATCGCGCTGCTGGGCATCAATGATTTCCGGGGCAACCCATCCAATGCTGGCAACTTATGTCCTGCCGACGAAGTCCGTAAAAAATTGTACAACCTCAAACGCGGACAAGGAACATTTAAGATCGTTGATTTGGGCAATCTAAAGCCCGGTGTTGATCTCGATGAAACCAACGTACGAATCAGCGAAGTGTGCCGCATGCTGCTTGAAGCCAATGTACTCCCAATCATCATCGGCGGATCGCACGATTTGGATTATGGTCAATACTGTGCTTATGAGACGCTGGACAAATTGGTGAGCTTACTTAATATTGACGCCTTCGTCGACTTGGAAGATCGCGACGAGGCTCCGGCAAAGAATCATATCAATAAGATTCTGCTCCACGAACCGAACTACCTCTTCAGCTACACGCATCTTGCCTATCAGACGTATCTCATTGATCCATTATCGATCGCCGTCCTGGAGAAGCTGTACTTTGAAGCATTCCGAATCGGAAGAATTCGCACGAACATTCAGGAGATTGAACCCGCAATCAGGAATGCCGATTTGTTATCATTTGACATCACCGCGATACGTGCGTCGGATGCACCCGCGAATATTCACGCGCAGCCGTTCGGGCTGACTGGAGAAGAAGCATGTCAGATCTGCTGGTACGCAGGATTAACAGAGAAGCTGAGTTCTGCGGGCTTTTACGAATACAATCCACAACTCGACGATACTCATAAAAAAACAGCGTCGGTCATTGCCACGATGATTTGGTATTTCATCGATGGCTTCTATTCCCGAAAAAATGATTCAAATTTCAAGGGCAATGATTTTTTGAAATATACCGTCTCGATGCCATCGTCGCCCGAAACCATTTCATTTTACAAAAGCAAATTATCGGAGAAATGGTGGATGGAAGTTCCATATCCGGCAGGACAGGAGAAGTACGCGCGAAACTCCATCGTGCCATGCAGCTATCAGGATTATCAGCTGGCGTTAAAAGGTGACGTGCCGGAGCGTTACATCAGCACGGTAGCCCGGTTGATTTAAAGACGATCAGAGCACGTTGTTCAGTTGCTCTTTAATCTTTTCAAGTTCTTCCTTCATCACCACAACGTGTTTCTGAATTTCGGCGTCGTTGGATTTGGAACCAATCGTATTGATCTCGCGTCCGATTTCCTGTGCAATGAAAGCCAGCTTTTTCCCGGCAGACTGCCCTTCTTTCATAGCTTTCAAAAAATAGTCGATATGTGATTTTAAACGAACCTTCTCTTCGTGAATATCAAGCTTCTCAACGTAAAAGATAATTTCCTGCTCCAGCCGGTTTGGATCGTAGCCGCTCTCTCCGAGCGCCACAACCACGTTATTTTTCAAACGCTCGCGAATTCTTTCAACACGCTTTGGATCGAGTACTTCGATTTGTTTGAGACTCGCTTCAATATTGGAGCAGCACACACGAAACATCTCTTCGAGCACTTTTCCTTCATCTTGTCGAAAGGCATCGCATTGCTTTAACGCCACCATCAGTGCATCCTTCACGCGCTTCCACATCTGCTCATCAATCACTTCATCGTCGGAATTCTGAATGACGCCCGGCGAATTCAGCGCCAGCTCAAATAAATTATCCGCTTTGGCGCCTTCCGATTCAGCAAGCTTTTTCAGCTCCTGATAATACGTGCGGAACAGCTTTTGATTATATAGTTGCTGAACCACATCATCTCCGGAAGATGTGAGATCGATATTAACGGAAGCCTTCCCGCGTTCGAGGTGCTCATTCAATAAGCTTCTTACTTCGATCTCTTTTTCAGCGAACTGCTTGGGCAGCCTCAGATTAAGGTCGAGGAACTTGGAATTAAGGGACTTGATTTCAACGTGAATTTGGTTCTTCCCATCGTCAGATGAGGCACGACCAAAACCGGTCATGGATCGGATCATGTGTGAATTGGAAAATTAAAGACCAAAATGTCTGTCTTTATCGTCAGAAATCAAAACCAAGGGTGAGGAAACCACGAGGTTTCTGGACAACATAGTTCTCGACCGGCCACGCAAAATCGAACTTCAGGTAATAGCCGAGAACGACGGTACGCACCCCGAGACCGTAGCTATACAACCACGGATTAAGGTAATTCTTGATCTCAGCCTCGAAACTTCCTTCGCGAATGATATTGAAGCTCACGGCACGGTCGCGTGTGAACGGTGGCGCGCCCGACCAGCTGGACCCGATGTCATAGAACGCTGTGAATTGCAGGTTCCGGAAGAAGTTCGACGTAATCGGCGCATTGGTAAGGGCCCGAATCAGCGGAACGCGAAGTTCCGCATTCAGCAACATCACGTTATTACCAAACAGTGTCCCGTAGTCGAAACCGCGAAGGTTCGTTGCAAACTCAGCGAACAAAACATCCTGGTTTTCTTTCGTATCGCCGAGCGGGTTAATCTCTCCTTCACTCGTAACGCCGCGCAAAAACGTTTTGTTGAATAACCAGTTATCCATACCGCCGAGTAAAAACTTCTTGGGAGAATTTCCAAAATATGATCCGGCAAAACCGCGAACTGCAAATACAATTTCCTTATAGATCTTTTGATAGTGACGCACATCAATTGAAACACGACTGAAGCTGTTCTCACTTTTCCCGATACCCTGCCAGTGTGCAAAACTGATTTTACCCCGCGTACCCTCCATCAGGTTCATACCCGTAGTCACCGAGTTGTCATAAACAAGTTCAGAGCGCGCGCCGCCGTAGTACAAATTCGTTGTCGAGGAATTGGGCGGCGTTACAGGATAAGGATCTTCACCGAGACCAAATGAGGACGTGACCGCACCAAATGGTTTCACCGTCACACGAATTCTATCGGTAAATGGAAGCGATGCGCCTACCTCAAACTTGTGCATCGTGTATTTGTAAGCATCTTCACCTGCCACCCATCTTACCGCCCGACGATCAAAGCGAGCAGAGAAATCAATGAAGCGGGGCAAATATTGAAACTCCCCGAATACATCGCTATTCCGCAAATCAAAGGTTGTCATAATTCCACCGTCGACGCGGTAGTTCTCGAGCATATCGTTCATCTGTGTTTGCAACAACAACCCGAAACCACGAAGCGGATCAATAACTGCAGAGGTAATCAGGTTATCGGCACTGAACTTCGACTCGTAATCAAACGGACCAGTAACCCTGTTTTTTTCGCGAGCCTTCATATACCGGCTCAGGAAAGACTCCCCGGGTTGATTTTGCTTGGCGACCTCGTCTTCAAACTGGTAATTATCGGTACTCACCACCGGCGCCTTCTTCTGTTCCTTCGGCGCATCGTCAAACTGGTAGTTATCCGTGTTGACGACGTCGGTTTTCAGGGTATCTTTCAACACCGGTAATTCCTGCTGCTGGGCAACGGTGTCTTTACGAACGGTATCAACTTGATCACGCGACTCCTTAATTCGTGAATTGAGCAAGTCTTTAATGCTCATATTCTTCGTTTCCTCCTGCTTTCGTCGATCGCGAACCGCCTTGACTTGCTGCAGTTCTTTTCTTCTTGTGGGGGGTGTGAAAATCTGGCGGCTAAGGTTGAAGTTCCTGTCAACAAATACCTGCTGACGCATCCGCTTCGATGACGCGATGAACGCCATGGTATTGGTCGTCGGACTCAAATCATATTCACGAAGGCCGGTATTATAATTGGTGATCTGGGAGTAAATCCCGGTTGTACGGTCATAGCGAAACAAGTTAACTATCCCGCGCTGATCGCTCAGATAGTAATACGTGTCGTCGTCTATCGCTATAGGCTCGACATCCTTACTGACCGTATTGGTTATTCTTTTGAGAAGCGTTTTTGTCGTATCGAGATCGTAAACAAACAAGTTATATTGATCGGTCAGCTGATTGAAGTCGGCTGCTTTTGTTTCTCGCAGACTGTCGGTTGTTCTGTTGGAACTGAAAACAATTCTGCCTGACCCGGGAATGAAACTCGGATCGAGATCGTCGTAAACATCATTGGTGATTCTCCGTACCCGATCCCGGCGTGAGCTCAATAGAAACAAATCATTTCTCCCTTCAAAATCGGCGCTGAGAATCACCAGTCTTCCGTTTCCGGAAAAATTCATACTTCTCACATTGCTGAACCGGTCAAGCTCCCGCGGGGTCTTGCTGCGTGTTTTTAAATCGTACAGCCAGAATACATATTCGCCGCGCTTCACACCGATGACACCCAATGTATTCGCATCGGACCAGGCCAGTAACGGTTGACGATAGTCGACTTGTTGATTGATAACCTTGCTGCCTCCTGAAATGATCGTACGCTCTCTGCCATTGGTGAGGTTGCGGACTTTCACAAAATACCGTCCGCGATCATTTTCTGCGTAGGCGAGATATTGACCGTCGGGACTAATCTTCAGCGAAGAGTAAAACGTGGTTTTATTTGTGCGCGCAGTAAACTGAATCGAATCTCCAGGCGAAAGATAAGACTGCGCTGTTCGCGCCTCCATGTCGCCGTAGAATCGGGCCCATTCATTCATCAGTTGTTTGAAGGGAACACCCAGGGTAATGAGGACACTTCGTTCTTCGTTGCGTGTGATACGCGTGTAGTTCAGAATATTCCCAACACTGCTCTTGCCATATTTTTCTGCAATAAAATTCCAAACCGATTGACCCGCGAGCGCGGCTTCACGGCCCGTCAGGCGGGTAAGTTTTTTCCCGCGGCGTGTTTTGATCAGCTGGCGGATATAGTCGTCCATCTCTGCGCTCCAACCTTTCGCGACATACAAGGAGGCGCCCTCAACAAACCAATCCGGAACATTCATCAGAATCGAACTTTGGAAGATGTCTTTCAAGCTTCCGCCGAACATCATCTCATTCACCATGAGCTCACTGATTTTCAAAAGCAGTTCTTCTTTGAGCTCCTGAGAAGTCCCGGGATTTGCAACCTCCACATAGGGCTTCACAAATTCGGTTTCCCCGTTTACAGTATAGGTGTTCCGGTTCAACCCAACATTGCTTTGGCGTAAATCCGCGTAAGAGTTGTAGAGAAAAACTTTTGTCTTGAAGTACGGCGGATAATTGATCAAATCTGTGATGCGATCAAACTCACTTTCGAGAAACAACAGGGCGCTTTGTGCGCTGGCTTTCCGCGCATCATAGTAGTAGATATCGAAATTTTCGCCACTGATGTACTGCCAGTTGAACTGCCGGTATTGAATCCTGTTTTTACCGAAAGTCTCCTGCGTGTACTGCGCCAGTGAGGACAGAAAAGAAACCAGAACCAGAATAAGGGTAAGAAGTATTCCTCTAAACACAACCATACTTTTTTTGACCAAGTCAATATAATAATTTAAACCGAGTCACATCGGCTTGCCCGGGGATGGGTGACTGATTTTCAATATAACGAACCAACACCTCGGAAAAATAGGGTGCCAGACTCACACCCTTAGTTCCTAAACCATTCAATATCATAATGGTTTTGTGGACTGGATGGCGACCTACAATCGGACGCCGGTCGGCCGTCGTCGGACGGAACCCGTAGTCCTGCCCCGTAACTTCATATCCGCCTTGGAAAATGGCATCCAGTCTCTCTGTCAACTCGGCCCGTGCCCGGTCTGTTGTGGCAGGCTCTCCGTCCTGATAATCGTACGTCGAGCCCACCCGATATTCGTTCCCTGCTTTCCCCGGAACCATATAAACGCCCCGGTTCAAAATTACGTCTTCCCTCCAGTCAGTTTTTATCGTCAACGTTTCTCCTTTTAGCGGCTTCACCGCCAGCCCCTGAAAATGGGGATTTAGCAGAACAGAAACTCCGTCACAGAAAATAACCCCTTGCGCCGTGACATTTCGGTAAGAAACACTGTTTTCAAGCAAAACAAGTTCGTCGGCGTGGAGACGCTCCTCTTGCATGAAGTTCCTTTGTTTCAATAAGTTTCTCACGGCCTCCACATACACACTCGTATTCAGGTACCCGGAATGTTTTAGCCGTACTCCGCCAAAGGGATCATGGACCCCGGGAACCGTGCCGGCGGACACGACAGACTCGACAAAATTTCCATCGTCGGGGTCTGCACTGCGCACCATCCAATCGTTGTGCTCGGCGGCATTGAGGAAAGGACGATACACCGTCTTCGGGAAGAAAAAAGAAGAACCCGTCATCGTCTCAGCTTCCTTGTAAAATTCTGAGAGATAGGGAAAAAGCTCTTTTGCCATCCAGGTCCGGAGCATGCGCTTGCCCGTAATGGGATTGAACATACCGGCTGCGATCCGGGACGATGTGTTCGCATGGCCTTCGTCAAAGACCATGACGGACCGCCCGCGCTTCAGCAGCTGCAGTGCAACGGCCGAACCGGCAAGCCCTTGTCCGACAATGATATAATCGGTTTTCATGACGACGTAAGAGGTCAAAATTGAAAAAATAAGTTGGGCTGGCGTAGAATTGCGAGGTATTTTTGACGGAATATTATCTCATGCTGCACATACAACGATTTACATTTAATCCCTTTGAAGAAAATACCTATGTCCTGTTCGACGACAGCGGCGAGTGCGTAATTGTCGACCCCGGCTGTAACGATGATGAAGAAAAGGAAGAGCTGGAAAATTTCATTACAAGCAACAACCTCCGCGTCACCAAGCTTCTGAATACCCACTGTCATGTTGACCATGTTCTCGGCAACTATTTTGTACAGCAGCGCTGGAAAGTGAAATTCTATGCACACGAAGCCGAACTACCCGTGCTCCGCGCAGTGAAGTCATATGCCCCTAACTTTGGTTTCTTTGAATACCAGGAGATTCTGCCCGATGAATACCTGAAGGAAGGGAACTCTGTCTTTGTTGGAAAGGAAGAACTTCGGGTATTTTTTGTCCCAGGTCACGCTCCTGGCCATGTTGCGTTTTATCACGAGGCCTCCAAAAGCGTTGTGGCGGGAGACGTACTTTTTCACAACAGCATCGGCAGGACCGATATGCCCGGCGGTGACCACGATACCTTGATCGAGAGCATCCACTCAAAACTATTTACGCTGCCCAACGATGTCACGGTATTTCCGGGACACGGACCTTCGACAACCATCGGTTTCGAAAAGGACACGAATCCGTTTTGTGCCATTACCAAAACCAACTCCTGATGCTACGCCATCTTCCCAACGCACTGACGTGCCTCAACCTCATTTGCGGAGCAACCGGAATCATTTTCCTCCTCGAAGGACGTGGTATCGACGCCGCGTGGTTTGTGTGGGCGTCCTGCGTATTTGACTTTCTCGACGGATTTGCCGCGCGCATGCTGAAAGTAACTTCCGCGATTGGAAAAGAACTGGATTCACTGGCCGACATGGTCAGCTTTGGACTGCTTCCGTCGGTGGTGATGTACCAACTTATTAACGCGTCCACCGAAAACGCATGGATACCTTTTCTTGCCCTTACGATTGCAGCGTTTTCCGCGCTTCGGCTGGCCAAATTCAACATTGATGAACGCCAGCTCGACACCTTCATCGGGCTGAATACACCTGCTAATACGATATTCATTTCTTCGTTGCCTTTTCTGAGAGGCACCGTCGGCGACTGGTTTTTCTCTACACCATCGCTGCTGGCGATTACGTTCATTTTTTCGGGCTTATTGGTGTCAGAGATTGAAATTTTCGCCTTCAAATTCAAGAATTTCTCCTGGGCGGATAACAAAATCAGGTTTACTTTCCTTTTACTTTCGGTATTACTGTTGGCGTTGCTCAAGCTTACTGCACTCCCCCTGATCATAATTTTATATGTGCTGTTCTCGTTAGTTTCAAAAGCTTTTGCCCGCTGAAAATTAACTTTTGTACATGCTGCGCAGATGGATATTGATGGTGTGTGTCGTCCTTTCTCTTTCAGGAAGGTCGCAGTCCATTCTTTCCTCTGGAACCTGGCATCGGTTTGCCATTCGCGAAAACGGACTCTACCGAATCGGAGCCGATCAGCTCAGAAGCCTGGGTATCAGGCCGGGCAATATTGATCCCAAAAAAATCAGGATGTTTACGCTTCCTGGCGGCATGCTGCCACAGGCGAATGATGCTTTCCGCTATGATAGTCTCCAGGAGATGTCAATCCATGTGGAAGGAGAATCTGATGGAAAATTTGATTCCAAAGACTACATTGTTTTCTATGCTGAAGGCCCGCATCGCGATGGGTACAACGAAGCAAAGGGCGTGCATGCCCAGGAGCGCCACCTCTATGCGACCGACAACTATTGCTACCTGACCGTTGGCGATCAAAACGGAAAACGGATGGCGACCTCTCCCTCCCTCGCCGGATCGTTTCCTGTTGTCAATACCTATGACGATTACACCTATTACGAAAACAACGTGACCAACATCCTGAACTCCGGGAGAGCATGGTTCGGTGAAAAGTTTGGGCTGACTAAATCTTATTCTTTTAACACAGAAGTACCGGGTGTTGTAGCAAACTCAGAGATCAGTATTGTATCGGATGTTCTCAGCCAGTCGTTCGGCAGTGCAACGATGCAAATCCTCATGAACGGTGCCGTTGTTGGTGAACACAGCCTGCCGGTCATTTCAAGATTTCGCTACGGTGTCAAGGGTATTCACGCGTTGGACACTTTTCGTGTGAATGAAAGTGCCCTCAACGTATCGAGGACTGGCCGGATTACAACGGTTTATCAGTTCAATCAAAGCTCATCCGATGATGGCGCCTTCCTTGATTACTTTCTAATCGGTTTCAAACGCAGACTCGCATTATACGATAAGCGCACATTTTTCTTCACGCCAACCAATCAACCTGCGACAACTTTTGAAATTACCAATACAGGCACGTCGGCCTGGTTGTTGAATATTACCAATCCACTGGAGCCGGTCATTCAACAGTTTACCGCTGCCGCTGCCGGCATCCAATTCTCCACCTCCACGACAACTCAGAAAAAGTTTATCGTGAGCGGGACAAGCCTGAATAGTCCAAAGTTTGATAAGACCATTGCCAATCAGAATCTCGCTGGTCTTCTGACACCTGATGCCATTTTCATCACGCACAATAGTTTGCGCTCAGAAGCAAACAGGCTCGCCGAACATCGCGCTTCTTTCAGCAACATGGACGTTGCCGTAGTGACGACTGAAGAAATTTTTAATGAATTCTCCTCGGGAAAACCGGATGTGTCTGCCATGCGGGACTTCATTAAAAAACTATACGACAAAAATCCCAGTAAACTGAAATTCGTGTTGTTTTTTGGCAAGGGCACATTTGATTACCTCGATCGCTATCCGAACAACGTGAATCTCGTCCTGACGTATGAGTCGCGAAATTCTACCCATCCTTTGCAAACCTATTCATCCGACGACTTCTTTGGATTCATGGATGCGGATGAAGGTGAATGGTCTGAAGATTTAACCTCAGAGGAAGAAGTTGACTTGGCTATTGGACGTATCCCCGTGCGCAATGCAACGGAGGCAAGCCGGGTGGTGGATAAAATTATTCGCTACGATGAAAATAGATCCACCGGCACTTCGTGGCAACGTGATGTTGTCTTTGTTGCTGACGACGGAAACAACGAGGACCGCTTCACGATCCTTCATCAGTTTCAGGCTGACCAACTTGCGGAAGCGCTGGAGAATACAGAACAAGGCATTCAAACCCGGAAATTATATGCAGGTATTTTTCCCCGCGTGGAACAAAACAGCGGTGATCGAATTCCGGCACTCAGCAAAGAGATCATCAGACAGTTTAACAAAGGTGCATTGATTGTCAATTACACCGGGCATGGCTCTGAACGTGTCTGGATGGACGAGCGCGTGTTCACGGACGTTGAGGCTGTCGCACTTGAAAACGAACACTTGCCATTTCTGGTGACCGCCACCTGTGAATTCGGGCGTAATGACGATCCTACGCTCACGTCAACTGCTGAATTTATTCTTTCGTCAACAACCGGAGGCGCCATCGGGCTGGTGACCACCACGCGACCCGTGAGCTCCACGACTAACTTCACCCTGAACCAGGGTTTTTATGATGCCTTGTTCACGAAAGAAAACGGTCGTCACCTTCCCATCGGAGAAGTTTTCAGGCGCACAAAAAACAACAGCATCAGTGGCGTAGCGAATCGAAATTTTTCATTGCTCGGCGATCCTTCCATGATGCTCGCGTTACCGGAATTGAATGTGGTTGCGCTGCGCGCGGAAACCAGTACCGGATCAACAACATTGAAGGCACTTTCCACCGTGACCGTCTCCGGAGAAATCCGTGATAATAATGGTGCAGTCGTCACCGGCTTTGATGGCCAAGTTGAAATCACCGTGCTCAATAAGGAATTGACACGAGTCACCAATGGAAAAAATAATCCAGCTTTTTCCTTTACAGAATGGAGCGACGTTCTTTTCAGAGGCAAAGCGCTTGTCGAAAACGGAGCCTTCTCGCTGACATTTACACTGCCTTCCAGTATTGGCGCAAGTGTCGGAAGCGGGAAAATTCTCTTCCACGCCGTTGCAAATGATGGTCGCCAGGCCAGAGGAAGCCAATCCTCCGTGACCATCGGAGGCACCGAAACCGATCCGCCCGTCAGCACGCAGAATCCTGTAGTTCAAGCGTTCATCAATGATTCTACATTCGTTGACGGCGGAATTACCACTCCTGATGCCTTGTTGCTCATCGGCGCCTCAGATGATTTTGGTATTAACTTGTCGATTGCCAATCCCCAATTGATGCCCACAGCGGTATTGGATGGAACGGAGACCTTTCAGCTTGCAGACTACTTTGTTGCAAATGCAGGAGACCCAACGAAAGGCGTATTCCAATACCCGATGGTGAACCTTGCACCGGGAGCCCACGATATTCTGGTACGCGTATCCGATATTCACGGCAACACCTCGCAAACGATGATTCGGTTTTATGTGACGGAAAGTGAAGACCTTAAGATTGAGGTTTTCGGTAACTATCCGAATCCTGTTGCTGACGAAACCACGTTCTTCTTCCGGCACAATCGCGCCGGGGACGACCTGCAGACGGAGATTGAAGTATTTAAACCTACCGGAGAAGTAGTTTTTCGCAGCAAAGCTGACGTTATTTCCAGTAACTATGAGGTTTCGTTATACAAGCTTTCCAACACGGACACCAAAAAACTTGACGCGGGATTATACCTGGCCAGGCTGGTTGTTCGTTCCTTGGGGAACGGCTCCAAAAACGAGTTTGTCACGAAGCTAATTATATTGAATTGATTATCTTTGAACGTTTCAAATCAAGCTTAATGAAGGTATTTAAGGCGATTGTCGCGCTCTCAGCTTCCCTGGCTTACCTCGGGGCTTATGCACAACCAGGTACGAATCCGACGCCTGGCACCCTGATTGGTGCCGATCGGGCAATTACAACTGCTGTGCCCTTCCTGCTCATTTCCCCTGACAGCCGCCGCGCAGCTCTTGGTGATGCCGGTGTCGCTTCCTCGCCGGATGCAAATTCTGCCTTTTGGAATGCAGGTCAGCTTGTGTTCATTGATAAAAAATACGGAGGCAGTTTGTCGTACACGCCGTGGCTCGGAAAGATTGTCAACGATATGCGAATAGCCTACCTGTCTGGCTTTTACAAAATTGATCAGGAACAAACCATTGGCGCTTCTCTGAAATACTTTGACCTCGGAGAAATTAATTTCCGGGATGTCAACAACCTGCCGCTCGGCGACTTCAATCCGCGTGAGGTGGCGTTTGATTTGACCTATTCCAGAAAGCTGACCGAAAATTTCAGCGTGGGATTAAGCGGAAGATTTATTCATTCCAATCTCACCGGCGCATTTTCCGGTGCAGACGCGCAGGCTGGTAGCAGTGTGAGTGCGGATGTGGGTGTGTATTATACGAAACAGCTCAAGAGTACAAGGAATTCAATTCTTTCCCTCGGCGCTCAAATCTCAAACATCGGTGCGAAAATCTCGTACACCGACAATGCCAATGAAGATTTTATCCCGACTAACCTGAAATTTGGTGGAGCATACACCACTTACGTTAGTCCGATGAATACATTTACATTCTTACTTGATTTCAACAAGCTGATGGTTCCTTCTGTACGGAAAGACCAGTCGCTGCTTGGGGGGATGTTCGGCTCGTTTGGTGACGCACCCGGTGGCTTCAGTGAAGAGCTGCGTGAGTTCATCACGAATTTCGGTGTGGAGTACTGGTACAATCAGACCTTTGCAGCGCGTGCCGGTTATTTTCTGGAAGCGAAAGACAAAGGCAACAGAAAATATATGACGCTGGGCGTTGGGTTCAAGAAGAATAATTTCGGCATAGACGTCGCCTACATTGTGCCAACCAACCAACGTGAACATCCTTTGGCAGAAACCCTGCGTTTCTCTATCCTGCTTCAAATTCCTCAAACACAACTGGACAAAAACGATTCGGTGACTGACTAAATGCTTGATAGAAAAACACCACCTCCCTTCGTTCAGCAAACAGGGTTTGACCTGCTCACACCGGTAAGAAAGAAACTTCGCAACAACTGCGACATCTTCTTCATCCGTGGCGGAAATCAGGACGTTGTAAAAATTGAACTCGTTTTCCCTTCTGGAAAGTGGAACGAACAACATCTGGGCGAATCCTATTTCACTACCCTTCTTCTCAATAAAGGCACGTCGTCAAAAAGCAGTTTTGAAATAGCCCAAATACTCGATCAATACGGAGCGCATCTGGAACTCGTGCCCGGCCTCGACGTGGTATCTGTTTCAGTTTATGCCTTAAGCCGGCATCTTGAACCGGTAATACAATTGCTGAAGGAGATTCTTTCTGAGCCCCAGTTCCCTGAAAAAGAATTTGATCAGCACAAGCGCATATTCCTTCAAAACCTGAGCATCAATCTCGAGAAAACAAGTTTTCTCGCGGTCCGGGCGTTCAAAGAAAAACTTTTTGGCGCTGGACATGCCTATGGGGCTGAAGTCATGGAGAAGGAAGTCAATGCCCTGCAACAGGAACAACTGCAATCATTCTACCGGGCAAATTTTATCAACCCGGTAATTTTTGTATCCGGCAAGACGGACGATAAGACGGACCTACTGATTGAAACAACGTTCGGCGATCTCGGCACAGGAAGTCAGCGCTCACACAACTACGTCTCACACGCCATAACACCCGAAAGAAGTTTGGTGACAAAAGAAGGCGCCGTGCAATCTTCTTTACGCGCTGGCAAAAAGTCGATTAACCGGAGACATCCCGATTACAATACATTCATCTTCGCGCTTCATATACTGGGCGGCTACTTCGGCTCACGCCTGATGAAAAATATCCGTGAAGAAAAAGGATTGACCTACGGTATTTACGCAGCCAATCACGTGTTGCATCACGACGCATACGTGACGATTGGCGCCGATGTCAATAAGGAAAATATTGACCTGACATTTGATGAGATTCGAAAAGAAATCAAAACACTTCGAACAGAATCTGTTCCTGAAGATGAGTTGTTAACTGCAAAGAATCATTTCATCGGAAGCCTTCAGTCGGAAATCACCACGCCCTTCGCGCACGCGGATAAGATTAAGATGATTCACCTGCACGGTCTACCGACTTCCTTCTATGCGGATATGATCACAGAAATAAGCAGACTGCGCACAGAAGACATCCGGCGTGTGATGGAAGCACATCTGCATGAAGACAGCATGCTCGAAATTGCTGTAGGCTGATTAGAGAATTCCCCGGCGCATAAGTTCACCGCGCAGTTGCTGTGGTGATTGAAAGTGAATGGTGGGCAATCCAACGTCCAGTGCACCCTTTACATTCTTGATGTTATCGTCTATGAAAATTGAACGGGCAGGATCAATTGTGTACCGCTCAAAAAGAATGTTATAAAAATCAGGAAAAGGCTTTCTCGTTTTTTCAACTCCGGAAACCACAATCCCTTCAAACCAGTGAAGGAACTCAAAGTTTTCCAATGCCCAGGGAAACGTTTCTGCAGACCAGTTCGTCAACGCATATAGCCGGTATTTCTTAGAATCACGAATCTCGCGAAGAATATTCACAGTTTCCGGAAGTGAACCCTGAATCGTCTCCTGCCATCGCCCATACCATGCACGAATAGGCTCTTCATATTTTGGATATTGGCGCGCCAATTCCTCTGTTGCCTCCTCAAACGAACGGCCACCGTCCTGCAAATCATTCCACTCACTCGTGCATATATTTTCCAGAAACCACTCCACCTCTTCTTCCGTCTTGAAAATCTTTCGATAGAGATAGCGAGGGTTCCAATCGATTAAAACACCGCCGAGATCAAATATTACCGTTTCTACAGGAGGCATCATGGTTGAATGGTTTGCATCACGCGGTCAGCAATCTGATCCGCTCCGATGCGTGTGAGACAAGGGAAACCACCCACAGGGCATGTCGATCTTCCGTACACGGAACACGGTCGGCAAGGAAGTTCTTCCCTGCTCACCTGGACCATGGCCATCTTATTTGACCCATAAGGACTAAAACCAATATCGGGATGGGTACCTCCCCAGATAGAAACAACAGGAACCGCCGACAATGCCGAGAGATGCATGTTGGAGGAATCAACACAGACCATGACGTCCAGTTGTTTCATCAGCACCATCTCCTGCCGAAGTTTAAGCTGACCTGCGACAACCACACACTGCTCGGGAAATTTCTGGGCCAATGACTCGAAAAATTTAACCTCCTTCGTACCTCCACCAAAAAGAAAAAAGCGCGCTTTTGTCTTTCTTAATATTGCCTCAATTAGTGCGGGGTAATTATCCAATGGCCATATCTTCGACGCATGTGCGGCAAAAGGCGCAATGCCAATCCACGTTTCGTTCTTTACAAGCTTTCGTTCTTCCAGAAATTTGGAAGCAGCTTCGCGAATCGAATCATTAAATTCAAAATACGGTGACTTCAACAAAGAAAAAGAAAAGCCCGCGCGCTCGAATGCTTCATAGTAACGAATGACGGTGTGCGCAAGCGGCTTGTCGTTCTTGTGCCCGTGTTTGATAAAAGCCTTTTTCTCATGACGGCCTTTATCAAATACAATGACCTGATGACCGAACAGCTTGAAGAAGAACCGGAGTATTTTCGTTCGCAGGTGATCGTGCATATCGATCACGACTTCGAATGGACCTTTACGTAATAAGGTTTTGAACAAGTCCCGCATTCCGAAAATGCCCGTGTACGAATAATCAACATCAGCAGGAAATGCAATGACGCGCTCGATGTCATAAAACAGCGGTGCAAATTTTGGACGCGTGACCACCGTCACCTCCACGTCCGGATTTGAGGCGACCAGACTTTTGATGACGGGCACCATCAGTGCAACGTCGCCCATCGCGGAAAAACGAACTACTAAAACCTTTCTCGTAGACACGCTGCTCAACAAAATATTCGACAGAAATTAAATCTTCAAAAAAACAATTACTTCTTCTGGTACAGCATCGGGTTGAGCGATGCGTCGTTGTACATCTTCATTTGCCTGTACACCTTAAAACGACGGGCACCTTTACCAATATCCTCCATCAACTCGTCATATGCGCGTTGCATGTCTTCCCGTTGCTCCATCAGCACATCTAACTTCACCTGGCACCGTGCAATGTGTTCCGCGTCTGCATCCTTGCGCAACGTCTGTTCGCGCATATGGTAAATTTTCAACATCAGAATGCTCATCCGATCGACGAGCCATGCCGGCGTCTCCGAATTAATGCGTGTACCGGCGGCCGGCACCACGTTCCGGAACTGCTCAATGAAATAATCATCAATGCGCTCCACGGTGTCGGTCCGGTCCTGGTTTGATTTATCAATTCGGCGCTTAATTAATAACGCCTCAGCCGGATCGATATCTGGCTTACGAATAATGTCTTCCAGATGCCACTGAACCGTGTCAATCCAATTCTTACCATACAATAAATATTCAAATGAACCACTGGCATAAGGATTCTGAATAGGTGCATCCACATTGTCGGTCTTGTGGTAATCTTCGATGCTTTGCCCGAAGACTTCGTAGCATTGTTCGGCAGTCAACATAGTCTGTTTAGGGAGCAATTTAAGTATTTTTACACCGAACAGACGTATTCAGACATGTCTTCCCACCATTTTGTGAAAGAAGGTCAGGAACCTGCCCTCGTGATTCTGGAGCCGTGCTCCTTCTCGCTGGCCGCGCCACTGCTGGAATGGTCTCCACTCGTCATTGTGCGCGACACAGCCCTGGAATCTGTCCAGAGTTGGGGGATCAAAATAGATGTGGTTTTTGCGCAGGAAGAAATTGATTCCTTTGATTTGGTGAAACATTATGCTCCCGAAGCATTTTATGAAGCCTTGTTCGCCCTCCTTCGGGAGCGACGTCAGTTTGCGATCCATGTGCTTGCCTCAGGCAAGCAGCTGGCCCCGCTGTTGAGCTATGCCGGCGAGTTCAGCATCACACTTACTGAGGCCGGTAGCCACTACGTTGCGTCCACCGGGAGTTTCAGCAAGTGGTACCCTGCGGGAACAACATTGCGAACGCATCCAGTTGGCATTCACACAGATGGAGATGTGGACGTGACAACGGACCCCCTGTATGTCCGGAGCCCGGGAATTGTCAAGTTTAGTCACGAACGACCTTTTTGGATCGAAGAACAAAGTCGGTCCGGGGACTAGGGGTAAATCCGTGCACGGTTGTCCTAACCATAACACCCGGAAAACCGTAAATTACTACGGTTTTAAAAGACAATAAGGGTGACATTACCTGATCAACAGCAATTTGTGGCGCTGCTCGCAGGCGATGAAAACGCTTTTGAAATGTTTTTTAGAACAAATTATCAATCTCTTTGCCGGTATGCATATACCTTCCTCAACGATACCGATGAGGCTGAGGAAATTGTGCAAAATTCTTTTTTGTCAGTCTGGGAGAAACGATCAGGTCTTCAGGTGAATACATCGGGTAAATCCTATATGTTCGCCATGGTGAGGAACGCGTGCCTGAACGTCATCAAACACCGGAAGATTCAGACCCGCCACGCCAACGAACATATGGCCATCACCCGCACCGGAGAAGAAACCGTTTCGGAAGCGGTACAAGGTGCTGAGCTGGAGCGTGAGATTGGGAAGGCGCTTCAGACTCTGCCGGAGCAATGCAGGCTTGTATTTACCATGAGTCGTTTTGAAGAGTTGAAATATCAGGAGATTGCTGACCAGCTTCAGATTTCAGTAAAGACCGTGGAGAACCATATGGGTAAAGCGCTGAAGCTGATGCGTGAGCAATTGAAAGACTATCTCGTAACGGTATTAATTGCCATGATGATGCTGCTGAAGTGAGTAAGCCTATACACGATATTGACAACCTCATTGCGCGTCACCTTGCGGGTGAAAGTACCGCTGAAGATTCGGCCTTACTCCAGGAGTGGCGTGCTGCTTCAGAAAGCAATGAGAAATATTTCCGGCAGCTGGAGCGAATTTTTCTTCAGACCCACCGTGCTGCTCACGTTACCTTCAACGAAGAAGAAGCCTGGCGCCGGTTGAAACAAAAGATGACGCCCGACAAGAAAGTAATTCCATTACATAAAAATCGGAGCAGCCTCAGCATTTACTTCCGCATAGCAGCGTCAATCACTTTCATTGCATTATTCGGATTTATCGCGTGGAAATATTTGATAACGTCGCCGCCAACTCAGATTGCTGCCGTCGATCAGCGTGTAGTCGATACGTTGCCCGGAGGCAGTACCGTGGTCGTCAACAAGAAATCAAGTCTGGAGTACCGCTATAACCGCATTCGAAAAGAGCACCGGGTGAAACTCCGGGGCGAAGCTTATTTTGAAATTGAAAAAGAATCCGATCAGACTTTCATTGTCGAGACCGAAGATTTATTTGTCCGCGACATCGGTACTTCATTTAATTTGAAAGCCTATCCCGGCAGCAATACAGTTGAAGTTGTCGTGGACGAGGGTGAAGTCTTCTTTTTCAACATGAATAACGAAGGCATTCATATCAAAGCACCAAGAAAAGGCATTTACAATAGAACAACAAAACAATTTGAACTCGCGCAGGCAGAGACCAATGACACGTCTTACAAGTCCAGGGCGTTTGCTTTTGTTGGAGAAGATCTCCAAACCGTTGTATCCCGCCTTAACGCCGTATATGAAAAGCAAATTGAGATTTCAGAAGCCATTGCCAAGTGCCCGCTGACGGTTTCATTTGACAACGAGGACATCGACGAGATTTCACAAATCATTGCAGAGACGCTGGGACTCACGATAACTGAAACAAACACAACCATCAGGCTTGATGGTACCGGCTGTGGAAACTGATGAAACGCACGTTACAGATCCTCCTGATGCTCATCGCCAATGTTGCGCTTGGCGAAACCCCCGTATTGGAGCGATCCATCACCGTCACCATCCAGCAACTTAAGCTGACGGACGCGTTAAAAGTTATCGCTGACGAAGGTAATTTCACATTCTCCTACAATTCATCCATACTCGACGGGAACCGCGTGGTGTCATATAACTTTACAAACAAGACCGTACGCGAAATTCTGAATGAAATCTTTAAGGGCACGATCGAATACAAAGTCAGGGGCAAATACATTATTCTCACGAAGTCAACGAAAAAGAATGACGAACAGGTTTTGAGCGGCTATGTTGTCGATGAGACAACCGGAAAAAAACTCGCCCGCGTGAGCGTTTACGATCCCGTATCGTTAAGCTCGGCCGTCACAGACAATTATGGATATTTCGAGATTAAAGTAAAAAAAGACATCAGCGATTTGAAGCTGTCTGTCAATAAATCAAATTATACCGATACAGTTGTTCAGGTTCAAAAACAAAATCCATTTCTCAACATTCCCATCAAGTTTGACAGCAGGAAAGCGGGTGCAATCGCCGACAGCGTGGGACAAAAAATCAAACGATTCTGGACCACCACCATTTCATCTTTCAGGAACGTCAACAGCGATAACATTGCAGATACCATCTACCGTAAATTTCAGTTTGCATTGGTCCCATTTATTGGAACAAACGGTGAGTTAAGTGGCAACGTCGTGAATGATTACTCTCTTAATCTCATTGGAGGCTATGCGCTGGGCTCGCGCAAACTCGAGTTCGGAGGTGTATTTAATCTTGAGCAAGGTGATGTATCCGGTGCTCAGATTGCCGGCGTGTTCAATGGCGTTGCCGGCCGTTCTTCCGGTGTTCAGCTCGCTGGCGTTCTCAACGCAGTTTATGATTCTTCGTCTGCAGTCCGGCTGGCCGGAGTTGCGAACATTAACGGTGGTGCCGTAACCTCTCCGTCCCTTGCAGGTGTTATCAATCTCACGCTGGGAAATTCACACAGCTTGCATGTTGCCGGAGTTGGAAACGTGACACACGGACAACAACTCGGTCCGCACATCGGCGGCGTATTTAACATCTCAACAAACGAGGGACGCGGACTTCAGCTGGCGGGTGTCTTTAACATCACTGCGAAACAATATAAAGGGACACAGCTTGCAGGCGTGTTCAACCTCGCCGGGAAAGACGTGCATGGTGTACAGCTCGCAGGCGTTATGAACCTGAGCGGTAAGACAGTCACGGGATCACAAATATCAGGTGTGCTCAATGTCGCGAGGCGTGTACGCGGATCGCAGGTAGGATTATTCAATTTTGCGGACTCCGTCCGGGGTGTACCCGTGGGCTTGCTGAGTGTTGTGGCTAAAGGATATCACAAGCTGGAAATTTCGGCAGACGAAATATTCTATACGAACATCGCTTTCCGAACGGGCGTGCCTTCCTTTCACAACATCTTGTTTGTTGGGGCAAAGCCAAATTCCTTTTCATCCGATTCAACATACTGGACCTTCGGATACGGTTTTGGTACAGCGCCGCGTCTGAGTAAGCGCGTGTCACTGAACTTTGACATCACCGCTCAACAAATCGTTGACAACAAGAAAATCGAAGCCCTCAACCTGCTGAATAAATTTACTGCCGGAGTCGACATCAGACTTGCAAAAGGAATTTCATTTACCTGCGCCGCGACATACAATGCCTATGTTACCGACACGCAGTTTGATCGGTATCAGCCACTATTCTCTGACTACAAGCCAGGAATTCTCAACGACAAAACCTTTTCAAACGGGTATCGCGCAAGAACCTGGATTGGCGCGAAAGCGGGATTCAGATTCTTTTAGGATTTAAAGAAGTTCAAAATCCTGTCCCGAAGCACCTCATGATCCACCTTCTCCAGCGGATGTGGTGTATTGGCCAGCAACTCAAATTGTCCGTTGGGCAAATGATGGGCTACTTGTTCGCTAAATGTCCGATCGGCCATATCATCTGCATCGCCGAGTAAAATCAGCGTTGGCAACGTCAGGCGTTTCATCACCTCATTCGTCAGCAGTGGATTTGCGCCAAGTGATTTCATCATCTCTCCGGTCTTGCTCAGCAATATCCGCCAGTCGTTGGGCGCGTGGCGTGTTTGAAGAAGACGCGCAAATGCAGGAACCTTTTCGGCAATTTTGTCTGCATTCATCTTCCTGATTTCCTTTTCTGCAGATTCAGGCGACCAGTCGAATTTGGTGCCGAGTGTCACAACGCGGTGGATATACGCAGGATGCTGATGTGCAAGATAGAGCACAACATACCCGCCCATGCTGTAACCAAAAACATCTACCCTTTGACCCTCGAGATGCTGCCCGATGTAATCTTCAACATCTTCCGCAAATGCTTCGATACCGAAGGATTCCCGGAAGGGCGCGCCGCCATGCCCGGAAAAATCAAGAACATGAACTTCACGTCCGGAAGACTCAAGAGCCTGCTTCAGCGGAGCGAGTTGTGCCGAAGCACCCAGAGCGCCGTGAAGCAGGATGATGGGATTCATAAGATATTGAAAGAAAATATCAGGCCGCCTGTGCCTTCAACGCGGGCTCCTGAGTGGGTCGTACGCCAAGTTCCTTCAGCAGCTTCGCATGATGCACAATGGCACCTGCAAATGTTGGGAACGACTTGTACTTGATACCAAACTCTTTTGCTGTCTGCTCCACGATTGGAGAGATATGGCGGTAATGAACGTGACAGATGTTTGGAAACAAGTGATGTTCAATCTGAAAATTTAAACCACCCACATACCACGAGAACAACCGGCTTTTATTCGCAAAATTGGTTGTTGTATTCAACTGATGAATTGCCCAGCTGTTTTCAAGATTACCTTCATTGTCGGGCAGCGGATATTCTGTCCCATCAATCACGTGCGCAGGCTGGAAGATGATTGCCAGGATAAATCCGGCGACGTAGTGGCTGATGAGCACACCAGCGAGCACCTGGTACCACGCGAGGTCAAGGACCATCATGGGAATGACAAAGATATATCCGACATATACTGCTTTCGACGCGAGAAGAACAGCCATCTCCACGAAGAACGTACTCTTTTGATTTTTGATAAAACCTTCGCGCTGGTATTTGCTGATGCGAACGAAGTCTTTCACCAACACCCAAACGATTGTCATCAGTCCGTAAAAGAACCAGGCATATAAATGTTGAAAGCGGTGAAATGATTTCCATTCGCCATGAGGACACATGCGCAGAATGCCACGAGGACTGATATCCTCATCGACATCGTGAATATTGGTATAGGTGTGGTGAAGAACATTATGTTGTACACGCCAGTTAAATGCGTTTCCACCCACCACATTCAGAGAAAGTCCAAGCAAATTATTGACCCAGCTCTTTCTGGAATATGCGCCATGATTGGCATCGTGCATAATAGACAAGCCAATGCCTGCGATACCAATACCCATAACGATGCATAGACCTGCCATTGCCCACAGGTTGGTCACGACGCTGGTAAGAATTAAGAAATAAGGAACGAGGTAAATCAAATACATGGAAATGGTTTTGATCACCATCTCACTATTTGCATAACGACTGATGTTGTTGTTCTTGAAGTACTGATTCACACGAGTGCTGAGTGTGGAATAGAAGTCGGGGTTGGATTTTGAAAAACGGATTGAAGATGCCTTCATGAGAAAAAATTAAGTAAAACAGTAAGGGTCGTTATCAAAGATAACGAATATCACTCTGTAACAAGTGTTAGGAATATACCTTAATTGAATCTTGTTTAATGTAATCAGGGAAGTTCGGCAATAACGGTTCTTCCTCCTTTAGTTACCTCACCGATCTTCACTGTAACTTTGGCATCAAGCGGGAGGAAAATATCCACTCTGGAGCCGAATTTGATAAATCCGAACTCCTGGCCCTGGTCGAGTTTCTGACCTTCTGTCACGTAGCACTTAATACGGCGGGCAAGCGCACCGGCAATCTGCCGAAATAAAACTTCAACACCGTTGTGCATTTTTACAGCAACGGTAGTCCGTTCATTTTCTGTGCTTGATTTGGGATGCCATGCAACCAAATACTTTCCAGGGTGATATTTGAAAAACGACACACGACCACCAACAGGAGAGCGATTCACATGAACGTTCACAGGAGACATAAAAATACTCACCTGGAGGCGCTTGTCTTTGAGGTATTCTGATTCAACCGTCTCTTCGATCACCACAACTTTTCCATCCGCAGGTGCAAGCACGTGCTTATCGTGGCCTGTGATTTGAAAAATGGGATTGCGGAAGAATTGCAGGATGAGCAGATAAAAAAGTATGCTCACCAAAATTGTTGAGTTCTGAACGAGTGGACTCTCGGGAAAGAAATAAAAGATGCCCCAGTTAAGGACGAAGAGAATAATCAGCAGAACAAAAAGTAATGTGCGGCCTTCGCGGTGTATGGTCATGTCAGGGATAAAATTAAAATTCCGAAGCGTTCATTCGTTTCGTGGAACAAAATTACGCTTCGGAACTCTATTTTCCTTCGATTTGGGTAATGGATTAATACCCGCCTCTGTATTTATAGGTCTTGGCTACCTTGTCGATGGCCACCATGTAGGCAGCAATACGCATCGGCACCTTGTAATCCTGTGAAATCTTATAAACATTCGAAAAGGCGTCTTTCATAATCCGGTCTGATCTACGGTTCACCCGATCGGCAGTCCACTTATACCCAAGTCGGTTTTGCACCCACTCAAAATAAGACACCGTCACCCCGCCTGCGTTGGCAAGGATATCCGGCACGACCATTATGCCTTTTTCATTGATGATGTTATCTGCTTTCGATGATGTGGGGCCGTTGGCGCCTTCTACAATCAGTTTTGCCTTAATATTCGGCGCATTGGACGCCGTGATCACATCCTCAGTCGCCGCGGGAACCAGTAAATCAACCGGAAGCGTGAGCAGATCATCGTTGGAGATGATTTCAGCACCGGTGAATCCCTGGAGCGAACCTTTATTTGCGTCGCGATACTTCACTGCAGCCTCGATGTCGATTCCTTTTTCATTGTAATAGGCACCAGAGATATCAGACACCGACTGGACAATCAAGCCACGTTCATGCAGAAGGCGAGCTGCCCAGGAGCCGACGTTACCGAAGCCTTGTACCGCGCAGGTTGCTTTGTATGGATTGATCTTCAGTTTCTCCATGGCGGCCATAGCCGACACCATCACGCCGCGTCCGGTAGCCTCCGTTCTTCCCAGTGAACCACCAAGAACAACCGGCTTACCCGTTACGACCGCGTGAACCGTCATACCCTGATTTCTGGAATACTGGTCCATCAACCACGCCATTTCTCTTGGACCTGTTCCCATGTCGGGGGCAGGAATATCCTGATCGGGGCCAAACACATCCACCATCGCCTGTGTATAGGCACGCATGAGGCGTTCAATTTCCCCTGCTGACATCGTCCGGGGATCACAAGCAACGCCACCCTTTGCACCACCATATGGAATATCCACCACGGCACACTTCCAGGTCATCCAGGCTGCCAACGCCTTGACTTCATCAAGATTGACGTGTGTATCAAAGCGAATTCCGCCTTTCGAAGGACCAAGGATCGTCGAGTGGATAACCCGGTAGCCTTCAAATACGCGAATGGTACCGTCGTCCATTGTAACAGGAAGCGAGACAATCACCTGCCGCGCGGGATTTTTCAAAACGTTGTACACTTCTTCTTCCAGCCCGAGGATCTGTGACGCCAGGTGAAAACGAGACATCATTGCTTCAAAGGGATTCTCCTTATCCTTGAGCGGTGCCGGTTCGATATAACCCATAAGAATATTGTTGGATTGGATTTAAAACGGTTGCAAAGATAAATAAATTACTTTCACCCGGTCTCAGGTACAGATTTCGAAGAGAAGAAACATTACCAATTATTAACTCGTACAATGGTCTCGTTGTACGCTTTTATTTCTGAAAACAGAAAATGTGAAGTATTTTATTCGGAAAACCCGACGAAAGAGGCGGTCGCAGATTCACGATGCTAAAATCTCGAAGTAGGCCGCAATAAAAGGTGCAGAAATTAACAACCCATCGAAGCGATCCAGAAAGCCGCCATGACCCGGCAGTGCACTTCCCGAATCCTTGATTTCAATGCTGCGCTTGAGCAAGGACTCGACCAGATCGCCATAAGTGCCGCCGACGATGATGATGATGGCGACAACAAACCACTGATAATCAGACATCGAGTTGAAGTACACGGTGAAAATAAATGCGAAAACAAGAGCAAGAATTGCCCCGCCTGCAAATCCCTCCCACGTTTTTTTTGGGGAGATCCGTTCGAAAAGCTTTCGGCGCCCGAGAAAAGTTCCTGAGAAGAAGGCTCCGGTATCGCTCGCCCACAAAATAAAAAGACACCCAATGATGATTTCGTAATTAAATGTGCCGGTGTAAAAGGCAACATGATTCAGGAGACTAAAAGGTACCGCCACGTAGAAAATGCCTAACACGGTGATCGCAATATTGGTAAATGGCTTGCGCTCAAACTTCTTATAAAGCTTGACGATGAAGATGATCGAAACCAGCGGAAACACCACGAAGTAGAATTTGGATCCAATGAGATTCATTTCAATCAGAAACGAAAGCGCAAACAACAGCATGCCGATAACCACACCAAGAATCCGTTGCGGAACCATTCCATCCAGACCTGCGAGCTTATAGAACTCGAGGAGTGAAAGAAAACAAATGAAAAAGAATACGGCGAAGTACGACCACGAAGAAAAATACACACCGGAAATAATTGCTGCTGCACCCAACAAACCGGTGATGATACGCTGGGTCAGGTTATTATATTTCCGAATTGCCTCTGTCACGTTGAGATGGTGTGGGGTTAATCTGTTGATGATGCCGGTAAAAATAATACATCAGCGCAGCTGTTAAAACGAAACTAACCGCGATTGCATACACGGGCATGGCCTCCGGCTTGTCGATGTCATATTCAAACTTGCCCTGCTGGTAGGCATACAGTGCAAGCACCGACGCGGCATTGTTCATGAAATGTGCTGCGATGGCTGTCCAGAGATTGCCGGACCAGAAGTAGAGATACCCGAAAAGGGCCCCCAGAAGCATGCGTGGCACAAAGCCGTAAAACTGTAAATGAATAGCACTGAACAATGCGGCACTAATCCAGACGGCCACATGAATATTGCCGGTCAGCGAAGTGAAACGCTTCTGCAGAATTCCCCTGAAAACAAACTCCTCACCGATGGCAGGAAAGACAGCAATCACAACAATAGCGACAATCAATTGAGCCGTGGAATCAAATTCCGTCAGAAACCTCGTCAGTTCTGCATTTCTATCTTCATAGGAGCGTGCCCAATCTTCAAATCCATCCGGAAACGTGACGCCTGAATTCCATTCAATAAAAATTGAATTGACCCCCATAAAAACCAGTGTGATGAGGAACGCCAGCCCGATCGAAACGACGGAGATATTTTTCCCCCGAAAGTGTGCGGCCGGTGATTTCCCTTCCGACAAGAGGTAAACTGCGGGGCCGACGAGCAAGCCGAAAAACGTCGCCGCGCCCTGGAGAATAAACAAAGGGATTTTCAGCTCAGGATGCCCGACAGGACTATTGATTTGGTCGATCAGCCCGGTCATGGGCCCATCATAAAAAGGCAATGCAAGGAGCAAACCGATCATTGGACCGATGACCACGAATCCGATGGCCATGACCAGCAGCGTCAGCAGCACGGAGAGCAACGGGTGGCGTTCGCTTGTTTGATCTAAATCGGTCATGTTCAGTTGAAAACCATTAATTTTGCACACTCGAAAAACGAGGAACGGCAAATATGGCAAAAATCGGCAACATCGATCTCGGGGATTTTCCTCTGCTTCTCGCTCCAATGGAAGATGTGAGTGATCCGCCGTTCCGCGCGGTATGCAAAGAAGGTGGCGCGGATCTGATGTACACCGAGTTTATTTCCTCCGAAGGGCTGATCCGGGATGCGGCGAAAAGCGTACAAAAGCTGGACATCTTCGAATATGAGCGTCCAATAGGGATTCAGTTGTTTGGAGGCGATATCGGCAATATGGTGGAGTCGGCGCGCATTGCCACGGAGGTGAAACCAGATCTGATTGATATCAACTACGGATGCCCCGTGAAGGCGGTCGCTTGCCGCGGTGCCGGTGCTGCTTTGCTTCAGGATATTCCGAAGATGGTGAAGATGACGGAAGAGATTGTGAAATGCACTCACCTTCCGGTAACGGTAAAAACCAGGCTGGGCTGGGACGACAACTCAAAAAATATTGTCGAGGTTGCCGAGCGTCTTCAGGACATTGGAATCAAAGCCCTGACCGTTCATGGCCGCACCCGCGTGCAGATGTACAAAGGGTCTGCCGACTGGACTTTGATCGGAAAGATTAAGGAGAACCCGCGCATGCACATTCCCATTTTCGGCAATGGCGACATCGACTCTCCACAAAAAGCATTGGACTACAAGAACCGATATGGCGTCGATGGCGTCATGATTGGTCGCGCGGCCATCGGCTATCCATGGATCTTTAATGAAATCAAACATTTCCTGAAGCACGGTGTTCGCCCTGAGCCACCCGGCATGGCCGAACGCATACGCGCGGTGCGCAAACACCTTGACTTCTCCATTCGATGGAAAGGTGACAAGCTCGGCGTGTTCGAAATGAGAAAACACTATACGAATTATTTCAAAGGCGTCCCTGACTTCAAACCGTTTCGCATCAGGCTTGTAGAAACACCTGAAAAGGAAGAGTTGTATGTCACGTTTGAAGAAATCATTGAGCATTACTCCGCACTGACGATCGACGCGTAAGAACACAGCAATATTCAGGTGCGACGGTACGACGCAACGGGGCATATTGCACGCAAATTCATTCATGGAAAAACAGAATCAATCTTACCAGGCAATTGGCCTGCTCATCATCCTTTCACTGATCTGGGGAACCTCATTCATCCTGATGAAAAAAGGACTCGCGGTTTTCTTACCCGGACAAGTCGGAGCCATTCGGGTATCTGCGGCTGCGCTTGTCTTATTACCTTTTGCATTGACCCGTTTTCGGGAGATTCCTTCCTCCGGGCGCTCCAAACTTTTCCTCTCGGGCATGATGGGTATTTTTATTCCAGCCTTTCTTTTTGCCACTGCCCAGCGGCATATGGAAAGCGCCATCACCGGGATTCTGAACAGCCTTACGCCCATTTTTACACTCCTCGTTGGTGTTCTGCTTTTCCAGCAGCGCATTCAGTTGCGATCGGTGATCGGCATTGTCATTGGATTTGCCGGAAGCCTGATGCTGATTCTCTACCATGCCGGCGGAAGCATTGCGGGCATCAACCTTTTTGCGGCATTGATTATCATCGCATGTATGTGCTATGGCTTCAATGTTAATTTTGTCAAATTCAAACTTACCGGAATTTCTGCGCTCACTCTCACCAGCGTCGCGTTGATGATGATCGGACCATTCGCACTCATTTACCTGTTCGCCTTTACGGATTTTCTCACCCGCATGGAGGCGCCCGGCGCGTGGACGGCACTTGGATTTCTGGTATTGCTGGGAACCATGAGTACGAGCGTGGCCACCATCCTGTTCAACAAGCTCATCAAAATCAGCACGCCGCTCTTTGCGAGCAGCAGCACTTATCTTATACCCATCGTTGCTGTTTTCTGGGGCATACTCGACGAGGAAGTTCTTGGCATCGGACACCTTGCCGGAATGATTACCATCATCGCAGGTGTTTATCTTGCAAATCGCAAGTAAATGAACATCATTTAGCGGCTGTAAAGCGTTTATACCTCCGACGGGATGATTGGTCTTTAATTTGGTATTAAACTATTTTGTCACCTCATGAACTTGCGTTGTCTGATTTCCGTGCTGTTGCTTTTGCCCCTGATGGGGTCGGTGCACGCATGGGCGCAAGATCCAAAGAACAAGCAAGACACGACCAAAGGTCCCCTTTTGGAAAGCATCCGGAACAGCGATGTTTCAAAAAAGCTTCTGAGTTCAGTCACGAAAAAGAAATCAGAAAACAAACCGACACGCAGTGAAGAGAACTTTAAATCATTTGAGGGGAAAATCATTCGCAAGATCATTATTCGGCAGATCGGCTTCGAACGCACAGTAACGGACACCACAAAACGTTTAAGAACAACTGTCGCCCGCATGGCGAATAAAGTCCACCGCAACACACGGGAAGAAATTATCCGCAATAACCTTTTCATCCGGGAAGGCCGCGAACTGAATGCGTATAAGATGGCGGATAATGAACGCTGGCTGCGCGATCTTGATTTTATTCTTGATGCGCGCTTTTATGTTGTTCGCGTTCCGAACACCAAAGACAGTGTTGATGTGGTGGTGATGACGCGCGACGTATTCAGTCTCGGAGGCAGTATTTCGCCAAGACCTTCGCTGGTTCGCTTCCGTCTTTTTGACACGAACTTTCGCGGCTATGGTCAGCGCATTCAATTTACCGGACTGGTAGAACAAGATAGAAATCCGGCATTTGGCTACGAGCTCTTTTACCGAAAAAACAGTGTCAAAGGAAGTTTCATCGATTTGTCGCTTGGTTATACAACACTCAATACCGGAAGCAGTTATGGAACAGAGGAAGAAAAAGCATTTTACCTGAAGCTGGAACGACCACTGCTATCACCATACACCCGCATGGCAGGAGGAATTGAAGTCAGCAGGAACTGGTCATCCAACTTTTATCAGCGCCCCGACTCGCTGTTCCTCAACTATCGGTATGTCATACACGATGCCTGGGTTGGATACAACATTGGCGTCGAAAGCAATACCAATGACCGAAGCCGGCATTTTGTCGCGATTCGTGTTTTTGACCAGCACTTTGAACGAACACCCATTCAATTTGAAGAAGAACGCAATTCTCTTTACGCAACGCAGCAGGCGGTCATCGGGGGCGTTACCTTCTTCAAACAGGATTTCTATACCACGCGTTATGTTTTTGGATTCGGGCGAACCGAAGATATTCCCTATGGCCATAAAATGTCAGTCTATGCCGGATGGTCAAGGACGCTGGGTCTTGAGCGACCTTACCTTGGTTTTGAAGGTGAGAAGTCTATTGTGACGGATGATGGCGACTTCTATACCATCGGATTCCGGACTGGTTCCTTTTTTAACAACGGCATCCAGGATGGCGTCATGCTGCTGTCGGGTGCGCTCACCAGCAAAATCATCAACTATAAAAAATTTCTGATACGCCAGTCATTCAACGCCGACTTCACGCATCAGTTCAGAACGCGAACCAATTTACCGCTCGACATCAACAGAGAATTTGGTCTGCAGGGTTTTGTTGCAGACTCGCTGCTGGGCACCAAACGATTTCATATCAACACAGAAACTTTGGTGTTTACGCCATGGCAATTACTTGGATTTAAATTCGCGCCTTTTGTATTCGGAGAAATGGCAGTGGTTGCGCCGAAGAATCAAACACTTTTCACAAACAAGGCATACTTTGGATTTGGCGGAGGGTTTCGAACAAGAAATGAAAACCTGGTTTTCGGCACGTTGGAATTCAGAATGTTTTATTTCCCAAGAATCACCGAAGACATCTCGAGGGTATCGGTCCGACTTACGTCAAATTTAAGATTAAAATACACCGGGCAATTTGTACGCGCCCCATCATTCGTGCGATACAACTAATTAGTGCGACTCAACTTCAATACTAGCCAACCAAGCTTTGATCGCCTGCTCGTCTTCGGCAGTAATGCCCGCGTCCTTGTGCAACAACGTGTATGCCTTTAATGGCATCGATCGTTCCTCAATGACTTCAGCGAGCTCTTCCAGCTGATGCGCTGCCTTATTCGGGGGGAGGTTTTTGAACGTGGAGAAATTAAAATGCTCTTTGCCCTCATGGACGTGAGCAGCAAGCCACCATCCGAGTGGTTGCACATGCGCGTACCACGGATAGTTTGTGTTGTTGCTATGACAGTCGTAGCACTTTTTCACAAAGATTTGATGAACACCTTCGGGAAGTGCGTATGTATTGCTGATGTCTGTCGCGGCAATACCATCTGAAATATTTCTTTCGGGTTGCACGAGTTGCATGATCGCCAGAATGATCAGGAGAAACACGCCGATCTTTTTTGCTTTCTTCATAGCTGTGGAAGTCTTCCCTGAAATTATGATTCTGTTTCACATTTCGCAAACTCAGACAACTTTAAAGTACTGTAGCAAATGAGTGTTACGCTTTTGTTATATTTGATAAACTTACCTTTTCCCTGCTATGAGAAAAATGTTCATCCTGACCAGTGTCGTATCTGTTATACTGGTTGCAGTCTGGAGCTATTTTCAAATCTATGCGCTCGCTGCTTTTGTCATCATCTTTCCGGTTATCTACATGGGTGTTGTTGACATGATTCAGACCAAGCAATCCATCAAGAGAAACTTTCCTGTACTCGGGCGATTGCGGTATGTTTTTGAAGACTTCCGTCCGAAGATTCAACAGTACTTTGTTGAGTCGGACACCGATGGCGCACCGATCAATAGAAACGATCGATCGGTCATTTATCAGCGGGCAAAAAAACAGGTGGACACAACTCCGTTCGGCACGCAGATGGACGTGTACGCCGAAGGCTATGAATGGATGAGCCACTCCATTGTTCCCATTGATTTTCATAAAGTGGATCACCATCCCAGGGTGACCTTTGGTAATAAAGATTGCAAGCAACCTTATTCGTGCAGCGTTCTGAATGTATCAGCGATGAGCTTTGGTTCGCTCAGCGGTGCAGCCGTTGAAGCTTTGAATGCCGGAGCTAAAATCGGAGGCTTTGCACACAATACCGGTGAAGGTGGAATCAGTCCGCATCATACCAAATATGGCGGTGACTTGATATGGCAGATCGGTACCGGCTACTTTGGAGCGCGAACAGAGGATGGCATGTTTTCTCCGGAGGCCTTTCAAAAGAATGCTTCACGTGCGGAAGTGAAGATGGTGGAAATCAAATTGTCGCAGGGCGCCAAGCCAGGGCACGGTGGCATTCTTCCTGCAAAAAAGAATACACCTGAAATTGCAGCCATTCGATTGGTGAAGCCTGGGACGACGGTGTTCTCACCGCCCTTTCACAGCGCCTTCAGCACCCCAAAAGAACTTATACTTTTTGTGAAAAAGCTGCGTGAACTCTCGGGTGGAAAACCCGTGGGCTTTAAACTTTGCGTCGGTCGCAAGAGTGAATTTATTTCCATTTGCAAAGCGATGGTTGAGCTGGATACGTACCCCGACTTTATCACCGTAGATGGAGGTGAAGGCGGAACAGGTGCTGCTCCTCCGGAATTTTCCAATTTCGTGGGGATGCCATTGCTCGATGGGCTTGCATTCGTTGACAATATGCTGAAGGGCTTTAACATCCGTCACCACATTCGCATTATCGCCAGCGGGAAAATCCTTACCGGCTTTCAGATGGTGCGCGCCATTGCGCTGGGTGCCGATACCTGCAACAGTGCCCGGGCCATGATGATGGCCCTGGGGTGCATTCAGGCCTTGGAATGTAACAAGAACTCATGTCCGACGGGAGTCGCCACACAGGATCCAACCCTTATCAAAGGTCTGGTTGTTGACGATAAAAAGGTTCGCGTAGCCAACTACCACAAGCACACCGTAGAGAGTTTCGTGGAACTGATGGCCGCCGCCGGCATCGATAACCCGAGGAAGCTGAACCGGCATCAGATCAGCCGGAGGGTATTTATGAATGAGGTGAAGACGCTGGAAGAAATTTATCCGTCGATCCCTCCGGGCTCAATGCTTTCCGGCAGTGTGCCGGAGCGCTACCGGATGTCTTTTGAACACGCGAGTGCCGACCAATTTTAATCCGAAAGAGTTTTCACGGCATCGGTTGCGACAGTGATTAGACATTTTGCTACTTTTGCAAAACCTTCGGCAAAAAGTGGTTAGAAAGTTTTTTCCATTAGACAAGAATTACATCCTGGAGCGGGTTCAGTTTTCACTGGAACAGGAGCTGCTGCAGTATCTCGTCGATTTCGTGAAGGTCGAATACCTGTTGAAAAACAACCCCCTGGGTATTCAGGATAAAACTGCAGACATGATTCGGGATCATGGGAGTGCGGATTTCAAGCACCTCCATGGATTCTATATGACGCTGATGGGAATATTCCGGTACACCTATTACCACGACAACCAGCTGACTTTTCTATTCTCCGGAGAGGACGACGAAATCAAATACTCCCGCGAATGGACAAGCCAATTCCGCAAGTGGACCAAAGCTTTCTGTCAGCATCCCAATTTCTTACGTGCCGTTCTCGACCTGACCGTCTTCTACCCTGCTGACTCGCCCGTGCTGATGGTTGACAACAGGATGAACGCCTTCATCACTAATTTCTTTGATCTGAAAATTCACCCCGAAAAAGGGATTGTTCGCAAGATGGCTTAAATGCCTCTGAACAATTCGAACGATTCGAGGTACTTCGGAACGATTGTCTTCCAGCCGAACTTTTCGTGAATGTCTTTTGCATAGGTGTGCAGGCCTTCGCCCTCGCCATGGACGCAGAAGGTCATCTTCGGATGATCCTGAAATTGCGCCATCCATTCAAAAAGCTCTGTGCGGTCGGCGTGCCCGGACATGGAAGAAATAAATTCTATTTTACAATTTACCGGCACGAACTCGCCGAACATCTTGATTTCCTTTTTTCCGTCCAGCAAATCGCGGCCGCGCGTTCCTTCCGCCTGAAAGCCGGCAATCAAAAAAGTATCCTGTTTGTTTTTAAGTCTGTGATACATGTGATGGACGATGCGTCCTCCTGTCATCATTCCATTGGCGGAGATGATGATTGCCTTGCTGCGCACCTCATTCAACGACTTCGAGTGCTCCGGTGTCTTCACGAATACCAGCATATTCGTCTCAATGTCGCGCGTGAACTCCTCCTGAACATCGTCGATCTTGTGGTACTGCGGATATTTATAAAAAAGATACGTCGAAGAAATCGCCATTGGACTGTCGACATAAACTGGCACATCCGGAATGCGATCTTCCTTCATCAGCTTGCGCAAATAATAGAGCAAGCCTTGCGTGCGACCTACTGCGAAGGCAGGAATGACCAATACACCATTTCGCGCAAAAGTTTCGTTCACAATTCGGGCAAGCTCGTCACTTGGATCGAACACCGGATTTTCCTTTGTTCCGTATGTTGATTCTATGAGTAAAACATCCGCCTGCGCAATGGATGCAGGCTTTCTCAGAATATCCTGGTGTGTGCGACCAATGTCGCCGGAAAAGACAATCTTCTTCGTCTGGCGGTCACCCTTCACCACCATTTCCGTAATCGCCGAGCCGAGAAGATGTCCGGCATCGCGGTAGGTTATTTCGACATTCGGGTGAATCTGCAGGGGTTTGTCGTAGCCGTGAACATGGAAGAGTGGAAAAACCGAACGCGCATCCTCCACCGTGTACAAAGGTTTGGGATCAGCGTGTTTCGAGTAGCCTCTTTTCTTCGCAAAATTTGCCTCTTCTTCCTGGAGCTTCGCAGAATCCAGCAACAAAATCTCCATCAAACTGGCGGTGGGCGGCGTGCAATAAATGGGACCCGAAAAACCTTCGCGAACAAGCTTCGGCAGATAGCCGGTGTGATCAATGTGTGCATGGCTGATCACAACGGCATCGATACTGGCCGGATCGATTGGAAATTCATCGCGGTTGCGCAGGCGCAGTGGCTTCAATCCCTGAAACAATCCGCAGTCGAACAGCACCCGAAAGTTGCCGATGGTCAACAAGTATTTTGATCCGGTTACGCTTTCGGCAGCGCCCAGAAATTTAATAACGACATCCATAGTTATCGTTTGATGGTAAAATTTCGAAATGCTTCTGCCTCGAAGTGTGTTACCTCCACGGCGTCGACGCGCGAACGCGGCGGGCCTTCATAACACCAGTGAATGAACTGATCCAGAAACTCATCGTCAGCCTGGGCTTCAATATAAACGCTGCCATCCGGTTCATTTCGCACAAATCCCATCACACCCAAATCATCGGCTTTCTCTTTGGTAAATGCCCTGAAGAAAACCCCCTGCACTCTTCCCTTTACCCGAATGGCCACCGATTTCTTCACGTTATATAATGTAATCGGTGCTCAGGAAAGCGGACTCACGATTGCGAATGATCGTCGCGAGCATTTGCTTATTCTGATCATTGCTCTTGGTCGATACGAGCGTACGAATGGAGAACACGCGCAGCGCATCCGCGACCGACAAGGTGCCTTCAGCAGAATCTTTACGACCATTGAAGGGGAAAGAATCAGGACCTCTTTGCGATTGCGTGTTGAGGTTTATTCTTCCTACCTGATTCACAAACGCATCCATCAACCGCGCGACGCGTTTGCTGTCATTGCCAAAAATACTTACCTGCTGACCAAAGTTGGAATTGACCACATACTGAATTGCTTCCTCATCTGATTCGTAGGCAACAATCGGAACAACCGGACCGAACTGCTCTTCATAATAGAGTCTCATTTTGTCGTTCACCGGATACAGGACAGCGGGATAGAAGAACGTTTCGTTTGCCGCTCCGCCATTTTCATTCACAATCTTTGCCCCATACTTCTTCGCGTCTTCGACCAGCTCTTTCAAATAGGCAACCTTTCCAGGCTCAGGCAGTGGCGTGAGACTCACACCGTTGTCCCACGGCATGCCAGGCTTCAGTTTGGCAACACCGGCGCAGAACTTTTCAATGAACTTGTCGACAATATCTTTATGAACGTAAATAATTTTCAACGCGGTGCATCGCTGACCATTGAATGACAACGATCCGGTGATGCATTCAGCAACGGCATTGTCGAGATCGGCATCAGGAAGAACAATTGCGGGGTTCTTTGCATCCAGTCCAAGGATCGCCTTCAAGCGATGCGGTTTCGGATGAAGACGCTTCAAATCATTTGCACCTTTATTTGTACCGATAAAAGCAAACACATCAATCTTACCGCTTTCCATCAATACGCCCACGGTTTCGCGGCCGCGACCGTAGATGATGTTGATTACACCCGGAGGAAAACTGTTGGCAAATGCTTCGAGCAATGGCCTGATCAGCAACACGCCGTATTTCGCAGGCTTAAACACAACGGTATTTCCCATGATTAAGGCAGGAAACAACGTGGTAAATGTTTCATTCAATGGGTAGTTGTAGGGCCCCATACACAACGCAACCCCTAGTGGCACGCGGCGAATCTGCGCCATGAATCCCTGCTCCTCGACCAGCTTAGCCGATTTGCGATCGAGATCTTTATATGCCTTAATGGTGTCGGTGATGTAGTCGCACGTCCGATCAAACTCCTTCTCGGAATCCTTCAACGTCTTTCCAATTTCCCACATCAGCAGGCGCACAACTTCATCGCGTTTCTTTCGCATGGCCGCGAGAAACTTTTCAACGTGTTCAATGCGTTGGGGCACGCTCATCGTCGGCCAGGCACCCTGACCCAGATCGTACGCTTTCACCGCAGCTTCCAGCGCATCCATCGCCTCCGTTGACGTCAATAACGGTGTACTTCCGATGACTTTCTGTACAGGCTTTCCGTCTACAACCGTAAACACCGGACTGAGAACGGGATTCATATTCCCCTCCCATCGCTTCAGCACTCCATCAATCAGATACTCCCGTTGTTCGACAGGCGACGTGAGTGCGTATTGTTCAGGGATTTGATTTTCTACAGGAAAGAGATTGTCAAGAATCTGCGTCATTTTAAAGGTTGATTATTTGAAGTTAGTTGTTGATGTACTGAACAATTGCCACGCCGGAAGAAGTTCCAATGCGTGTAGCCCCTGCGTTGATCAGCGCGGTTGCCTGCTCCGCAGTTTTAATTCCACCCGAGGCCTTAATGCCGACTGATGAAGGAAGTGATTTTCTCATAAGCTCAATATGCTGTACCTGCGCCCCCGAGGGAGCGAAGCCGGTAGAAGTCTTCACAAAATCTGCACCTGCATCTGCGCACAGTTTACAGGCGTCGACGATCTCGGAATCAGAAAGATAAGCAGTCTCGATGATTACTTTCAACAACCGGGCAGAATCATGACACAGTTTTGCGCACTTCGCAATATCGATTTTTGTCCAGGGGATGCCGGTTTTAAATGAACTCACGTTCATCACGACATCGATTTCATCTGCACCGTTATCGATGGCATGGCGTATTTCGTCAAGTTTTGTTTCAGTCATTTGATACCCGAGTGGGAATCCCGCGACGGTGACGAGTAGCAGAGGCGCGGAGCCGCGTTCACGAAATGCACGACGCACCCAGAAAGGCGGGACACATACACCGGCGAATTGATGCTGAATGGACTCTGCAACGAGCCTGTCGATGTCACTAATAGTAACAACAGGACTCAGGATGGTTTGCTCAATGGCGGAGGCAAGATTCATCTCCCGAAGTTAATACCTGCGACCGGGAGATGATCAATTTTTTAATGCCGAATTCCGCACTCTTTACAATATCGCATCTTCGACGGCGGCCGCTTCTTTGGCTTACGTTTGTGCCCGAAATAAGAGAAATCGGAGAACTGAGGCTTTGACATCAGCTTCATCTCCTTTTTCTTCCGGGCTACAGCCGCCTCCATACGTTTATAAAATTCAAGCTGCGCACGTTCCTCCCAATTCATGTTTCGGTGGCGGCGTGGTTTAACGGCCGGCTTGGCAGGACCATAGTCGGTGCGGGTGTAAGAGCCACTATAAGAGGCCGGTGCAAAAGATGTTGCCCGTTGGGCAAGGGCAAATCCGGGCAGAAATGTGAAAAATAAAATGGAAGTGAGTTTCATAGCATAGCACTGCCATTCAAACTCAAAATCGATACATCAAATTGTGGAGAAAAAGTTTGGCGGCGCGAAAAGAAGGCAAGCCGCAATATAGGGCGATCAGCTGCTCTTCGCCGTCATCATGGACTGGTTCCGACGGAACATCCACGGCGGAACTGGGTTGTCCTGTTTCCAAAGACCTTTCCCTTTTTCCATGGCAAATTTCCGATAGGCTTCAAGTTCCTGATCCGGATTTCTTTCCGCGGTCCATGCAAGCCCCTGACGGAGAAGCTCCACGCGCGGGTCTTTGTTATCTTCGGTCAGCACTAAAGCAATCCAGACACCCTTGCGGTCTTTACCTTGCGTTGTGAGCGAGACGTCCTTGTTGAGGATCAATTTCTCCAGAAGTTTACGCGATTGGTCACCAAATTCTTGTCCAAGCTCAGGGCTATCAATACCCGCAAGCAGGTAAGTTGTTCGTTCGCCGGAAGGAAACAAAACGGAAATGGTATTGCCATCAACAACCTCCACCACTTTGCCCTTCAGTTCCTGCTGTGCGAGCGCACTGAGAACAAAAACAAAAAGAAAAGAACACGTGGTTAATAGTTTCATAGTCTTGAGACTCACTTGCAAAGATGTAATTGAAATAACGAACCGGCTACACGCAGTTGAGCTCGTTGGTACGATGTAAGAAAAATCAGAACTTTTGACCACTACGGTTAAAAACCAAAATCAGGCCAAATGGTTTCAAAATCCCTGACCGCCAGAGAATGAAGCATTTGTGATTTCGATGGAAACAGAATTTTCCGGTTATGAGAAATGCTATTTGCAGTATGTGTCAACTTGAAACTTGGTTTTTGTATCACCAAGCTGTACGGCCATACGCCAGTCCGCACATGCTTTATCTTTCTCGTTCATCTGATAATAGAAATTACCGCGCTGTTTGTAGTAAGCCGCATTCTTAGAATCCAGGCGAATGGCTTCGTCCAAATCCGCCACGCCTGCACCGAAATCGTCGAGATTGCCTTTACAAGTCGAGCGGTTATAATACGCAACTGCATCATTTGGATTGGCAGCAATCACGCGATTATAATCCGACATGGCACCCTCAAAATCTTCCAATGATTCCTTCACCAGTCCACGATTGAACAACGCATCGGTATTTTTAGGATCCGCGTCTACGGCTTTGTTCAGCGCAACCAGCGCCGACTTATTATCCTCCAGCTGAACAAACGCGCGTCCTTTGTTGATGTAGAGCTGCACTGATTTTTCGCCGGCCTTTTCGGCGTTGTCAAAATCGGTGATGGCTTTTTCAAATTCTCCTGTTTCGGTAAGAATAAGACCTCGCTTCAGAAAAACATTTTTTTCCTTGACACCCCGCTCTACCAGTTTATCATAGTATTCCAGCGCCAGCGGGTACTTGTTTAATTTGAAAAACAAATCTGCAATATTGGTGAGCAACTGGTCGTCTGGCTTTTCTGAAAGTTTTTCAACCGCACGATAATCTTTCACTGCTTCCTCCAGTTTATTTTGAGCAACATATACGACTGCACGGTTCTCATAGGCGCGAGTATAATTCGGATTTCTGTTGATGGCCTCTGAAAAATCAATAAGCCCCTGGTCGAGCTTGCCAAGCTTGATGTAGGCCTTGCCCCGGTTATTATAGAGCACTGCGTCTTTCATCCCCGTCTTCACTGCCAGGTTATAATCTTCGATAGCCTGAGCCCACGCGTTTGTGCTGTAGCGCGCATCTCCTCGGTGGAAATAGGCTGATGCCAGATTTCCGTCAATCGCGATCGCCTGATTATAGTCCGCAATAGCCTCGTCATATTTTTTATTACTTGCAAAACCGTAGCCCCGGATATCGAAGGCAAGTGCATCACGAATACCCGACTTGATGGCCTGATCCAAATCCGCAAAAGCGCCGGACGCATCCTGCACATAATAGCGACTCATTCCACGGCGATAGTACACGTCCGCACCTGAACTTCCCGATTCAATGGCCTTCGTGAAATCAGGAATCGCTTTTTGATATTGCTTCAGCTCAAACAATGCATTCGCCTTCGTAATAAATATGCTCGTCTCTTTACTTCCTCCATCGACGGCCTTCGTTAAATCCGTAACAGCACCCTGATAATCCTTTGTATTGTACTTCGACATACCCGATTGGAAATAGAGTTCCGCATCGGCGTCCCCTTTTGCAATGATGGGCGAAAGATCGGCCACTACCTTATCATAACGTTTTAAGGTAAAATTGGCAGCGGCGCGGTTCCGCAGTGCCGTTGTGTAATCGGCGCGCAGCGCGATCGCTTTATCAAAATCACTTACCGACTGTTCAACGTCACCCGCATTCATTTTTGCCTTGCCGCGATTGTTAAAGATGACCTCGGTATTCATTCCCAATCCAATGGCCTGGTCGTATGCCGACACTGCACCTTTGTAGTTATTTTGCTTGAACCGGAAGTTCCCGACCTGGTAGTGTACCTCTGCATTCTGCGACTTCAGCACAGAAGCTTTTTCCAGCCACGTGATTGCGGAAGCCTCGTTCTTTAAACCCAGGTAGGAAAACGCAAGAGCTTCCACAGCTTCCAGATCTGCCTGCTCTTTGACACGTTCCAAATCCGACACAGCTTCGGTGTATTGCTTCAGTTGATAAAATGACTTTCCCCGTTTCAAATAAACCTCGGGTGATTTCTCTCCGCCGAGCTCTGCACTGCCTAACCGCGTCGCTGCGTTTTTGAAATCTTTTTTATCAAATGAAATCAATCCAGCATATAAATAAACTTTGCTGTCCTTCACACCACCGTTGAGTGCACTTTCCAGCAGTGGAAGCGCTGCGTCTTTTTTTCCAATAACATAATTTGAAATTCCCAACATGCGGCTCAATTCTGCATTGTCGCCTTCTGATGATTTTGACTTTTCAAGATCAGCGATCGCATTGGCGTAATCAGCCAACAGAAAACGCGCCGTGCCGCGATTCAAATACGCTTTTGTAAAATCATTTTTCAGTTGAATCGCCTTGTCAAAATCGGCGATGGCATTCTTAGCGTCGTTCAGATTCAACTTCGCTTTGCCGCGGTTATTGAATACAACGGCATCATTCGTACCCTGCGCAACCGATATGTCGTACTGCGCTACAGCACTCTTAAAATCATTTTTGAGGAATTTCAGATCGCCAAGATAACGGTACGCTTCGGCGTCTTTCGGCGTCCCTGCCACTCCTTTCTCGAGAGAGGCCATCGCATTGTCATTCTTCTCCAGAAACTCAGCTTTACCTTTCAGCAGATACAAATCATTTCCGGTGTATCCCGCGTTAATGGCGCGGCTTAACGACTCAATCGAACCTTTATAATTCTTGCGCTGATACTGGCTTGCGCCCAGGGAGAAAAATACATCTTTATCACCTGCCCCGGCGTTCACGGCTGCAGTGAGGTAATTCTCCGTTAACTCATCATTCTTTTCTTTTGCAGCGCTTAACCCGGCCATACGGAATACGTCTTTGTCTTTCACTCCGCCCTGAATGACTTTACTTAACGCATCCAAAGAACCGCGACTATCATTCAGCGCAAACTTTGCCGTGCCCAATTTCTGCCAAAGTGCATTGTCAGCTTTGCCCAAATCAGCCAGCTTCTGAAAATCCGCAACAGCACCTTTCCATTCCTGCAACTTATAATTTGTTTCAGCCCGGTTCTCCAACGCCTTTTCATAATCCGGCTTAAGCTCCAGGGCTTTAGTAAAATCCGGCAGCGCTCCTTTGAAATCGCTGACCATAAACTTTGCCTTACCCCGATTATTGAACACCAGGTGATCGGCTTTTCCAGACGCAATGGCTTTATCGTAATTGGTAATCGCTTCCTTAAAATTTTCCGCTTTGAATTTGAGATTGCCGAGATTCAGGAAAGTTTCGGGTTGTTTTGCACCCATGGCCACGGCTTTCTCGAGGTCGCCCATGGCGTTATTGTCATCGAGGAAGTACCGTGCGTTTCCCCGGCACTCATAGACTTGCACCGTCAGTATCCGGGCCTGAACTGCAGCATCGAGATCCGTTTTTGCTTCCGAATACTTTTTTAGCTTATAGAACGCTTCGCCCCGGCGGGCAAACAATTGCTTGTCCTTGAAGCCGGAGAGTTCAAGATTATTGAATTGATCCACGGCCTCATCATACTTTCCTTGCTCAAAATTTTTCAACGCCTGCGTCCATTGAACTTGTAGCAAGGAGTCGGATTTTGTCTGTGCCTCAAGAGACACAGCGAATAGAATACACGAGAAAGCAAGAAAAACCTGTTTCATAACGGGGAGGATATACGACAAAAATAAAGTTACTGCCGATACCAAAAACCAGACGATGACTTTTATCGGCGCTCTGGTAAGAAATAAGTGGATAATACAGAATTTCTAGACGTTTCCGGCCACCTGCATGGTCTCCAGAGAAGGAGAAGCCTTGCCACCACGGGGCTCAATAGTAACGGCGAAAGTGGTCGCACCTGCAGAAATTGCTTTCATTTTCAGCAACCCTGCGCTTTCAGCATCAAATACGCCGGCGTCGACAGGCTTGCCGTTGATGATCGCCCAAAGTTGATATTGCTTTTCAGCGGGCAGCCCGCTCATATTTTGAACCCGGAGATAGAGCTCATTGGTCTTCGCGTTCCAATACACCGTTGCCGCGGCTTCCGGCGCATTAGCCGTTCCTTTCATGGAAACTTTCTGAAAAGACTCATCATTCACGATCGCCAGCTCACTGTAAAGTTCACCCACTTGCTGATTGACGCGATTGAAGTTTTCTGCAATGCTTTGATTTCGTTCCGATAAAGCAATTAACTCACGCTCGGCCACGCGCCAACGATTATAAAACACAACGGCCACGCTGGACGCAACGACAAACAGGGTAACAGAAGCCGCGGCCATCCAGCGCCACTTTGATAATTCTGACAAACCCGCATCGCCCTTCCCGTTGATTTGATCAAAGATTTCTCCCTTCAACTCGGGCGGAGGCAGCACGGCAAGCTTTTGCAAGAATTCTTCCTGAGCCAGTTCGATCCGACGAAGTTCCTTGCGCAATTCAGGATACATCGCAAGGTTCTTCTCCACATCCAACACTTCTTCAGGCGTCAGCGCACCCATCACGTACGATTCAAGAATTCCGGACGATATGTACGATTGCGTGTTCAATCAATGCGCATTAATGTTCTTAACTGTACCATGGCGGCCCGCAATCTTGTTTTAACCGTTCCAAGCGGGACACCAGTTTCTTCTGCCATTTCCGAGTGGGTGTACCCCTGGAAATACAGGTAATCGACCACTTGCTGTTGTTCGGCCGGCAGGCGTTGAAGCAGCTCGCGTACCCCGATTCCATCGACACTCAACTCCAGAAAGTTTTCGGTATTGCTACTATGTACGAAGTTGGACAGGTCACTGGTTTTCCGGACCTGACTTATTTCTTTTGAACGGGTTTTATCAATCGCCTGGTTGCGGGCAATGTTCACCATCCAGGTGAATAACCGGCCCTTGGATTCGTCGTATTGGTCGAACCGGTCCCAAATCTTCAGAATCACATCCTGCAAAACTTCCTGTGCAACGTCCTGGCTACTGACAATTCTGAGGACAACGCCAAACAACGCCCCCGCGTACCGGTCGTACAGGTAACGCAGCGCCTGTGGTTCGCGACGCCGGAGGCGGGCAACCAGTTCAGACTCATCCATGTTGGCGTAAAGTGTAATAAAGGCAGAAGTTTAGGTCGGTGCATTTTACCTAAAAAACAACAATTCCGGGCACCGCTCATTTAAAAATTACTTCCGCACGATCATAAACAGATCCAGCGCTTCCGTTGCGTCATCGACCACAACATAATCTTCGTGACGAATATCCGACGCGTGTGCGTCCTTCGTCTGATGAAGCTTTTGTCTGTTCCAGCGATTTAATATTTCGTAGGGAATTTTGAGCAGCGATGCCGGCAGGCGATGCTGAAGATTAAGGATATCAAAACGAGTAATGCGTTCCACAGAGCGCCGGTTTTCCTCATAATAAGCCATCACCTTGTCGTTTCCGGTGATGCCCATCATCTTCACTTCGCGGAATATCAGCTTCGCTAACGTTTCAAGTTCTTTCGGTAAATATTCGCGTACGTGCCAGGGGTTTCGTGTCAAAGAAAGCTTACGGTTGGGCGTTGTTACCAGAGCAACTCCTCCGGGTTTCATCACCCGATGAATTTCCCTAAGAAACAAGGCGTCGTCTTCAATATGCTCGATCACCTGAAAACTTACCACCACATCAAAGGCATCCGAGGGCAATTCCTTCAATGGAGGAATGTTCATGCTGATGAAGCGGCCTGAGGGGAAACGTCCTGCCAGTTCATCAATCACCGGCTTGATTTTGTCAACTGCTGTAAAACTTTTGGCTTTCTCTAACAGCAGCGGAATACCCCGCCCTTCACCGCAGCCAACTTCAAGTACGTCCCCGGCAATGTAAGGCCCGGCCGCAACATATGCTTTATACAAACGTTGATGAATGGGATTATCAGATACGATGCGATCACTGGTGATCTCGGTTGTAAACACTTTCGCCATGGGCGCAAAAATACAACTTCACCCACTCTAAAATAGCAGAGCAAAAATTAAACTTTGAAAGGCATATTGTAACTTACCCACGATACAGATTATGACAACGATACGCACCTTGTTCCTGTTGTTGATCCTGCCCTTCTGGGCAGAGGCACAAAGCTTGCGCAGCATCAACCACAGTTATTTGTACGACCCGGGTCAACCGGTAAGCTTGTCGATGATTCCCGCAAGGGAAGGCGAAGAATGGGTGGTAGGCTGGAGACTTGAGGTACAGAATGCCTCGCTGCGTGCAGCGGATTTTTCAATTCGTTGGGAGGTACGCGAGGACTATGACGCGAAGGCAGGACAGCCGGTTCCTAATCCCGCCACGGTAGCCCAGCAGGATGATCGCTCGATGAGCGGCACGGTGCGCGTCAACGGAGCCTCTAACAGCATCCTCGTTGCCATCGTAAGCAACAGCACATTAAACACAACCTGGCTTTTTCACAAAATATTAAACCCAAACCTCAGCAGGCCGGGGCTTGTCACGACCCAAACCGGCTCTCCCATCGTTGTGAAATTTGCCCGAACCGGTGAACCACTTCAGGCGCCAGGAACCTGGATCACGTTTTACAAACAAGCTTTCCCACCCGCGAGCCCACCTTTTTCAGAGGCGCAGGCACGTGTATCAAAAAACTTTCAACCCGATTCCGTTTTTCGCGTCGAGGGCACCTTTCAACTAAATGAAAAAGGACTCTACCTGATACAGCAGGATACAAGCTCCGATAAAGGCATTTCCCTGCGCGTGGAAGAAGATTATCCGCGATTTGCCAAAGTTCAAAATCTGGTAGGACCGTTTATCTACATCTGCACGAAACAGGAATACGACAGGCTTGAAGCTTCCAACGGCGACAAGAAAATTTTCGACAGGACCGTCCTTCAGATTACGCTCGACACGGAGCGCGCAAAGAACCTGATTAAAAATTATTTCCGTCAGGTGGAACTCGCGAACATCTGGTTCTCATCTTACAAAGAAGGATGGAAAACCGATCGGGGGATGATTTTTATTGTGTTTGGTACTCCGAAAGAAGTGTACCTGTCTGCAGACCGCGAGATCTGGATCTACGAACAGGACCAATATGACGTGCGAAACGATGGTTCCGTTGTACGTAGGGGAACAAAGAAAATTACCTTTAACTTCGCCGCTTCAAAATCAATCTTCGATCCGGAGAACTTTGTCCTCATCAGAGACAAGAAGTTCACAGAGAGTTGGTATGAAATGATCGATCTCTGGCGGAGCGGAAGAAAATAAACGGAATATGGAAAAAGCGGACATGATTTACGGTACACGCGCGGTGATTGAAGCCATTCGTGCCGGAAAGCAAATTGAAAAGATTATGATACAATCGGGTCTTTCCAATGACCTGATCAAAGAATTAATCAACGAAGCCAAAGCGCACAAAGCGCCATATACGTTTGTCCCGCAGGAGAAATTAAAACGAATGTCGGCCAAGAATCACCAGGGTGTGATTTGTTTGCTCTCTGCGGTCTCTTATGTCTCTCTTGATAATGTTATTCACAAAGCATACAGTGAAGGGCGCGATCCTTTCCTGCTGATTCTCGACCGCATTACCGACGTCCGGAATTTCGGAGCAATCGCGAGAACTGCAGAATGCGCCGGCGTGGACGGCATTGTTATTGAAGACAAAGGCAGCGCGCCGGTGACCAGCGATGCGATGAAAACTTCGGCGGGTGCTCTGAATTACCTCGCCGTGTCGCGGGAACACGACATGCGGAAAACCATCAGCCTGATTCGCGAAAATGGAATCAAAATTTTTGCCTGCACCGAGAAGGCAAAAAAGAACATTCATGAAGCAGACTTTTCAGGTCCCGTTGCCCTGATTATGGGCTCTGAGGAAAACGGAATTTCTGATCAGCTCCTCCGCGAAGCTGATGAATTGGTTGCCATCCCGATGTTTGGACAAATTGGCTCATTGAATGTTTCGGTGGCCAGCGCCATTGCTGTCTACGAAGTTGTCCGAGCCCGAAAGAAAAAGTAATCAAAGAAAATCGTTCGCGTTGGCGATGCCTTTCACATCGGCAACAAATCTGCGAAACTGCTCTTCCTTATCTTTCTCACAAACAATAAATACATTTCCGAACTCTCCAATCAGGTATCCATTGAGACCCTGAGCAACAATTAACTTATCGCCGGAACCGCGAATGATGCAATTGCGTGTATCATACATCAGTGCGTTGCCTTTTACCGCGTTGTTATCTTCATCTTTGGGAGAGATCTCATGAATGGAAGCCCAGGATCCCAAATCGCTCCAGGTGAAATTTCCGAGGCACACAAACACATTCTCCGCTTTCTCCATGATGCCATAATCGATGGAAATATTTTTACACGTTGAATACGCTGCAATAATTCCATCCTTTTCTTCCGGAGTTCCAAACTGAACTTCATCAAATACCTCCACCATCTCGGGAAGATACTGGCGGAATGAATTCATGATGGCTTGCACGCCCCAAATAAATATCCCTGAATTCCAGACAAAGTCTCCGCTTTCAAGAAACTTCTTTGCAAGCGCAAGCTCTGGCTTCTCCGTGAATGTCTTCACCTTCTTGGCGAAGTTCTTCTCCGTGTGAAATTGAATATATCCGTAGCCTGTCTCCGGACGCGTCGGTGTGATGCCCAGGGTCATCAATTTGTCCTGCGCCTTTGCCTGATCAGACGCTTTCTTAATGATTTCCAAAAACTGGTCTTCCTTCATAATCAGGTGATCGGACGGCGTGACGATCACAACCGCGTCCGGGTTGATCTGCTGAATGCGGTAGCTCGCATACGCGATGCAGGCCGCCGTATTCTTCCGCATCGGCTCCTGGAGGATTTGGTGCGCTTGCAGGTCAGGAAGCTGCGTTTTTACCAGGTGCGCGTGCTCCTCGTGCGTCACCACAAAAATATTTTCAACAGGACAAATCGGAAGAAATCGTTCATAGGTGCTTTGAAGCAGGGTTTTCCCGGTGCCGAGGACATCCAGGAATTGTTTGGGCTTTGAGTTTCTGCTGTAGGGCCAAAACCGCACTCCGACACCGCCAGCCATCAGCACCACGAATAAATTTTTGTTCATCTTGATTTCAGGATCAGTTGTTCTACAAAAGACGTTTGTAGCGAAATTTTATGAAAGTATTTTGTAAGTTTTTATGCAATTCCTTCTTTCAGCAAGTCGTGCAAATGGATGAAGCCCGCCAGCTTTTGACCGTCCATCACCACCAGTTGAGTGATGTTGTTCTTCTGCATGACGTGCAGGGCCTGAACGGCGTATTCATCTTTGTCAATTGACTTGGGGTTTTGGGTCATGATCTGCGCAGCGCGAACAGTTTCCAGGTTTACTTCTTTCTGAAGCATCCGGCGCAGGTCACCGTCTGTAATAATTCCCTGTAAATTCTTGTTCCCGTCCACAACAGCCGTACAACCGAGACGCTTGGTACTGATTTCCACAATTACTTCGCGTAATGAGGCATCCGCGAGCACCACGGGAAGTTGATTATTGGCGAAAACGTCGGAAACTTTCAGATACAATTGCTTGCCCAATGAGCCACCCGGATGATATTCAGCAAAATCAGCGCTCGTAAAATCGCGCAGCTGAAGCAGGCACACAGCAACTGCATCCCCAAGGGCAAGATGTGCTGTGGTACTGGTTGTGGGAGCAAGATTATGCGGGCATGCCTCTTCCGCAATCGTTGCATTTAAGATAAAATCGGCTTGTTGTGCGAGGTACGAATTTGTATTGCTCACGAGTGCAACAAGCTTGGAGCCTCTGCGTTTGAGAAGGGGTACAAGTACCTTTATCTCCGGAGTGTTGCCACTTTTCGAGATACAGATTACCAAATCATCTTTTTGAATCATGCCCAAGTCACCGTGAATGGCGTCGGCGGCATGCATAAAGATGGCAGGGGTTCCGGTGGAGTTCAGCGTAGCCACAATTTTGTTCGCTATAATGGCGCTTTTACCGATTCCCGTTACGACGATTCGTCCTTTCACAGAATAAATTTCCCTGATGCAAGATTCGAACTGATCGTCGATAAAGTTGGTTAAGTTATCAATTGCACGAGCTTCGTTAACTAACACATCGCGTGCAATTTTTTTGATATTTTTTGTTAAATTCAATGACTTTTCAAATTTAGCTTTGTTATGTAGGCAAAGATACTACTTTACATCTTTATCAAAATGAAATGATGCTGGTCGAAGAGAAAGACATACTGAAAGAAAGACTCAAGGAAGTTTTTGGATATAGTCAGTTCAGAGGCAATCAGGAGACGATTATCCGAAACTTGCTTGAAGGAAAGAATACGTTTGTCATCATGCCGACCGGCGCAGGTAAATCACTTTGCTACCAGCTGCCGGCAATGATGCGGGAAGGTCTTGCAATCGTCATCTCTCCGCTTATCGCCCTGATGAAAAATCAGGTCGATCAAATGAACGCCTATGGCGTCAATGCGCGCTTCTTGAATTCTACGCTCAGCAAGGGTGAGATCACACGATTGAAGAAAGATTGTATGAACGGCGTAGTGAAATTACTCTACGTTGCTCCTGAATCACTGAACAAAGATGAAACCATCGACTTTCTGAAAAAAGTAAATGTGGCATTCGTTGCTATTGATGAAGCACATTGTATTTCAGAATGGGGACACGACTTCCGTCCCGAATACCGCCGAATCAAATCCATGATTCAGAATCTCGGCGACCTTCCGGTTATTGCACTCACTGCAACTGCGACACCGAAAGTTCAAATTGATATTCAGAAGAACCTGCAGATGGAAGAAGCAGATGTATTCATCTCTTCATTCAATCGCAAGAACCTGTATTACGAAGTCAGACCGAAAAAAGAAACGAAGAAACAACTCATCAAGTTTCTCAAGGAACATAAAGACAAGTCAGGAATCATCTACTGCCTCAGCAGAAAAAAGGTCGAGGAGATTGCTCAACTGCTCAACGTGAATGGCTTCAAGGCTGCTCCCTATCACGCGGGCCTTGATCCGGATGTGAGAATAAAAAATCAGGATGACTTTCTGAATGAAGAAGTCAACATCATCGTAGCGACGATCGCGTTCGGTATGGGCATCGACAAGCCAGACGTTCGTTTTGTTGTTCACTATGATGTTCCAAAATCCCTGGAAGGATATTACCAGGAAACAGGACGCGCGGGCCGCGATGGTCTTGAAGGACATTGTTTGATGTTCTACAGCCACAACGATTTGAACAAGCTGGAGAAGTTCAATAAGGATAAGCCTGTTCAGGAGCGCGAGAACGCACGGATACTTCTGCAGGAGATGGAATTCTATGCCGAGTCTCCGGTATGCAGACGACGTCAGCTGCTGCACTACTTCGGAGAAGAATTCAAGCAAGAGAATTGCGGCATGTGCGACAACTGTGTCCATCCGCGGGAGCGTTTTGAAGGCACCGAATATGTCCGGATTGCCATCGAAGCCACCCGACAGACGAACGAGCGATTTGGACTGAACCACCTCGTGCATGTCATCCGAGGAGTCGAAGACGAATATGTTAAAAGCTACGGGCACTTCGACCTCTCCGTGTTTGGAAAAGGTTCAGAACAGGATGCTGACTTCTGGAAGTCAGTTATTCGCCAGGCTTTAATCTATCAATATCTCGAGAAGGACATTGACAATATTGGTGCGCTGCGCGTCACGGCCAAGGGACTTTCATTTTTGAAGAACCCGCACGCCATCGAACTGGCGCGTGACCACGACTTCACCACAGAAGTGGATGAAGAAGAAGAGTCACCAGACAGAGCACCGGTAAATTCAAAAGCTTACGACAATAAACTTTTTGAATTACTTAAAAATCTGAGAAAGAAGATTGCGCGCGAGAAAGATCTTCCGCCGTTTGTCATCTTCCAGGATCCATCGCTTGAAGAGATGGCCACCACCTATCCAACGACCAAGGAAGAAATGGCCCAGGTCAACGGCGTGGGTATGGGTAAAGTCAATAAGTTTGGAAAAGAATTTCTGGATGTCATCAAGAAATATGTTGAGGAAAATGACATTGAAACCGCGAGTGAAGTAGTTATCAAGTCGTCCGTCAACAAGTCGAAGACAAAGATCGCCATCATTCAGCAGATCGACCGCAAGGTTGATTTGGAAGAGATCGCCGAAACAACGCGATTGACTTTCGAAGAGCTGCTGAACGAAATCGAAAACATCTGCTATTCGGGCACCAAGCTCAACCTGAACTATTACATTGAGCAAATTCTGGACGAAACGAAACAGGAGGATATTCATGATTACTTCATGAACGCCGAGACCGACAGTCTGGAAGCCGCATTGAACGATGAATCACTGTCGGAATATTCCGAGGACGAAATTCGTCTGATGCGTATCAAGTTCATGTCTGAGTACGCGAATTGATCTTAAATCCAGATCGACCATCATACTGAGCCGGCTCGTGCCGGCTCTTTTTTTTTCACAGCCAAAGGCACTTCGGTCAAATACAGCAGTCGAAAAATCACCGCCTCCACAGAACAATCACCCTTCTTTATCAAGTCAAATTTTTCGGCAGGCACCCCGCCCAAACCTTCCGATATCTTTATCTTTGGGGTTTCCCATTGGATTAGTTGCCAAAGTTGCGCTGGTTCGATATCTTGACCACTTAGCCCAAATCTAACCCGCATGAACATCCTGATTTTAGGAAACGGAGGACGAGAACACGCATTTGCCTGGAAAATTCGGCAGAGCCCCCTCTGCGACCGATTGTTCATCGCCCCCGGGAACGCCGGGACGGCGCAAGCAGGGGAAAACGTGCCCATACCAGTAAGTGATTTTCAGGCGCTGGGCAATTTCTGCCGGGATAATCAGGTTGGACTGGTCGTGGTGGGACCTGAGGCACCGCTGGTACAGGGATTCCGCGATTACTTTGAAAGCAATCCCTGGCTGAAGGACATTCTTATTGTTGGCCCCGGCAAGGCGGGCGCCCAGCTGGAAGGCAGCAAGGACTTCTCGAAACAGTTCATGCTTCGCAACGGTATCCCTACTGCAAAAGCCAGAACGTTTACAGCCGCCAACGTGAGTGAGGCGTTTGCTTACATCGCTGCTTGCAAACCTCCCATTGTACTGAAGGCCGATGGACTGGCCGCAGGAAAAGGAGTCGTTATCAGCATCAGTCAGGCAGAGGCGCGTGCAGTTATTCAGGATATGCTCGTCAACAAGAAATTTGGAGAAGCGAGCAGCAAAGTTTTGATTGAGGAATTTCTCAATGGTATTGAAGTCTCTGTGTTTGTATTGACCGATGGTAAGGATTATGTGATTTTGCCGGAAGCCAAGGACTACAAGCGGATTGGCGACGGCGATACGGGTCCGAACACCGGCGGTATGGGGGCAGTGTCACCTGTGGTGTTCGCGAATGATGCCTTCATGAAAAAGGTTGAAGAGCAAGTGGTCAAGCCGACGATTGCTGGTCTGAATCGTGAAGGAATTCCATATAAAGGTTTCATTTTCGTCGGGCTGATGAACGTTGGAGGAAATCCTTTTGTCATTGAATACAATGCCCGGATGGGCGATCCGGAAACGCAGGCGGTCATTCCACGAATCAAAAGTGATTTGGTGGAGCTACTGGCTGCTGCTGCACGCGGAGACATCAAACAAGTGAAACCGGAAATTGATGGGGACTATTCCGTCACACTCTCACTGGTGAGTGGCGGATATCCCGGCGATTATGTAAAGGGAAAAGTTATCAGTGGAACTTCCCAGGATGGCGCCATCGTGTTTCATGCAGGAACAAAAGCTGCAGATGGCAACGTCGTCTCTGAAGGAGGACGCGTCATCTCGGTAACCGGACGTGGCAAGACGTTGGATGAAGCGCGAACCGCTGCCTATGCAGTGGCGAAAAAAATTCATTGGGAAGAAATGTATTACCGCCAGGACATAGGCCTGGATTTGTTGAACTATAAAGGAATATAAGCATGGCATGCGGATGTGGGTCTTCGAAAGATGGCAAGGTATCGGGTTGTAATAACAACGGTGCTTGCGGAACCGGAGGCTGTAATAAAATGAATGTGTTCGACTGGCTGTCTAATATGGACATGCCTGTTCAGGATAAATTTGATGTGGTTGAGGTACGGTTTAAGAACGGAAGAAAAGAGTTTCATCGGAACACCGAGAAGCTGAAGCTTTATACCGGAGATGCCGTGATCGTAGAGGTTCCGAATGGTCACCATTTGGGATATGTCTCTCTCCAGGGAGAACTGGTTCGTTTGCAGATGCAAAAGAAGAAAGTAGCCAATGACGGAGAGATCAAAAAAATATACCGGCTTGCACATCAGAAGGACATTGACAAGTATGAGGAAGTCAAGAAACGCGAACTTCCCACGTTGTATCGCACGAGGGAGATCATCCGCGATTTGAAACTTCAGATGAAGTTATCCGACATCGAATATCAGGCTGACAATACCAAAGCAACATTCTTCTATTCCGCAGAAGACCGTGTCGACTTCCGTGAACTGATCAAGATCCTGGCGACTGAATTCAAGATTCGCGTTGAAATGAGACAAATTTCTCTCCGACAGGAAGCAGGACGTCTCGGCGGCATAGGCGTATGCGGACGCGAACTCTGTTGCTCAACGTGGCTCACCGATTTTAAGAATGTGGCTACCAGCGCTGCGCGTTATCAGAACCTTTCACTCAATCCAAGTAAACTCTCGGGACAGTGTGGCCGGTTAAAGTGCTGCCTGAATTACGAGCTGGAGACCTACATGGAGGCATTGCAAGATATACCGAAAGTCGAATCGGCGCTGCTGACGGAAAAGGGCGAGGCCATTCTTCAAAAAACCGATATCTTCAGAAAGATCATGTGGTTTGGCTACAGAGAGGAGAACACCACCTGGTATCCGGTGAATGTATCGCGGGTGAATGAAATTCTGAAAATGAACAGGGAAGGCATCAAGCCCGCTTCGCTTGAGAAAGATCAAGAGGAAGTGAAAGCACCTGTGGAGAAGCTGAACAGCGATCTCCAGCAAATGGATCAGAAGTACCGGAACAAGGCGAAGAAGAAAAAGAAGAAAAAGAGACCGGGTGCACCAACGGACGGAGCAGCACCCAAACAACAGACAAACAATTCCGGAAATCCCAATCAACGTCCTCAGGGAGGAAATCAGGGCGGTGCGCCTCGTCAGCAACGACGACCAAACCCTCCGCGTCGTCCAAATCCAAATCAGGGTCCGAAAAATCCAAATCAGAATCCGTAATGAGATTTGCCTCTATATTCGCCATCCTGCTTGGCCTCGTGCTGTCCGGTTGTGATGAAACGCGTGTTGCCGAGCAATATCAGGATCTGAACAACAGCGCATGGCTTGTTGCGAACAAGCCATCATTTCAATTCGACATTCAGGATACAACACAAGCCTATAACATCTACTGTAATCTCAGAAACGATCTGGATTATCCCTGGTCAAGAATTTTTGTGACGTATAGTCTGTCCGACAGCACAGGAAAAACACTGTCATCCAAAATGGTTGACCATATGCTCTTCGATAAAAATACAGGGGAACCACAAGGCTCCAGTGGTATTGGCGACTTACACGATCATCAGGTACCGTTGTTGATGCAGTTCAAATTTCCCGCAAGAGGGAAATATTCGATCGCATTTGAACAGATGATGAGAACAGACACGCTCGCAGGTATTCATGCGGTCGGGTTCCGCGTTGAGCAGGCGAAATAGAGGCTACTGCTGAACCGAGAAATAGATCACTTCGCACACAATTATCAGAATGAAGATAAAAGCAAGAAGGACAATTGCTTTTCTCTTCGATTTCATGGTCATCGTCTCCTTTAAACGATATCTTCTTGTGACAATAAGAGCGAAGGCAATAACGATGATGTAAGGAATCAAGGCGAACGCCATCGTCCGGAGCATGATCCAAAATTAAATTGTAAGCGATTTCACCTTTGGATCATCCATCACATCTACTTCTTCAACGACAGCACACACTTCTCGATAATATCGCAGCACTCGTGAATTTGTTCCTCTGTGATCACCAGCGGCGGCGCGAGGCGAATGATGTTACCGTGCGTTGGTTTAGCAAGCAAGCCCTGTTCGGCGAAACTCATACACAGGTTCCAGGCAGTTTCACTTTGAGGCGTGTCATTGATGACAATCGCATTCAGCAAACCCTTGCCGCGAACCAGCGTAATCAAAGAGGTCTTGTGCATGAGCTCGCGCATGCGTGAGCGAAATACCTCTCCCATGCGCATCGCATTTTCTGCCAGCTTCTCTTCGCGAACCACTTCCAGAGCTTCCATACAAACCACAGCGGCGAGCGGATTGCCACCGAATGTGGAGCCGTGTTCGCCAGGTTTGATCAGCAACATAATATCATCATCAGCAAGAACGACGCTCACTGGCATCGTGCCGCCGGATAACGCCTTACCTAAAATCAAAATATCCGGACGCACGCCCTCATGATCGGAAGCGAGCATTTTACCGGTGCGGGCAATACCCGTTTGAATCTCATCCATCATCAGCAGAACGTTGTGTTTCTTACAAAGCTCTTCTGCTTTTTTCAGGTATCCTTCCTGCGGCACATAAACACCCGCTTCACCCTGAATGGGCTCCATCCACAAACCGCACACATGAGGATTGGACAGGGCTGTTTCCAGTGCTACCACATCATCGTAAGCCACAATTTCAAAACCGGGCATAAACGGACCAAACCCGCTTCGCGCACCGTTATCCGTTGACGCACTGATGATGGTCGTTGTGCGTCCGTGAAAATTCTTCTTCAGGGCGACGATGACTGCTTTGTCGGCAGGAATGATTTTTCGGAGATAACCCCACTTTCGCGCAAGCTTAATCGCCGTTTCATTGGCCTCTGCTCCGCTGTTCATAAACAGCGCTTTTTGATAGCCAAACGTCTCACAAACCATCTTTTCTGCAAGACCGAGTTTATCGTTATGAAAAGCCCGTGATGTGAGCGTAAGCTCCTTCGCCTGCTCGATCATGGCCTGAATGATTCTTGGGTGACAATGTCCCTGGTTCACCGCGCTGTACGCCGAAAGAAAATCGAAATAGCGCTTGCCTTCCACATCCCACAGAAAAACACCTTCGCCGCGACTTAACACCACGGGAAGCGGATGATAATTGTGTGCACCGTATTTTTCCTCCAGCTCAATGGCCTCTCTGCTTGATGAAATTGTCTCTACCATAACTAAAAATTCAAACGGTTGCAATTTACAAATTAAGGCCTTCATTCCTAAGTAATTCACCCTGAATGATTGAACCAAAGTCTGGCGCATTGCAAGTGATCACTTTTTGAACCTGACCAATGTTAAAATATATTTGACCCATGGAAATCGTGTATCTGATTACGGGCGTGGTGCTCGGGGGGGTGATAGGATGGTTCGTCGGGCAGAGCAAAAAGTCCAATGATGGCGGAAATGATTTGCTGGTCGAGCAGGAGAAGAACAAATCTTTGACGCAGCAAATCAACGAAGCAAAACTTGCGCTGGACAAAGAACGAATGAAAGTTCTGGACCTGACAAACAGTCTCGGAGCGACCGAGGCGGATTATCGAAACCTTCAGGAGAAACTTCAGGATCAGAAAAAGGAATTGGATGAGATGCAGGACAAATTCAGCGTGCAATTCCGAAACCTGGCCAACGATATTCTCGAGGAGAAAACCAAAAAGTTTACCGAACAAAACAAGAACACCATTTTCGATTTACTGAAACCGCTCGGTGAGAAAATTCAGGAATTCGAAAAGAAAGTAGAGGACACGCATAAAGATTCCATCACACGAAACTCTGCGCTGCGCGAGCAATTGGAAAATCTTCAACGGTTGAATGTGCAGATGACCAAAGAAGCAGAGAACCTCACGCGTGCGCTGAAAGGCGATCTGAAAACACAAGGTGCATGGGGTGAATTCATCCTTGAAAGCATTCTGGAAAAATCAGGATTGATTCGCGACCGCGAATATGTGATCCAGGAATCGATCACAACTTCCGACGGCAGGTTTCGTCCCGACGTGATCATTCGTCTTCCGGAAAACCGCCATGTCATCATCGACTCGAAGGTGAGTCTCACGGCCTATAACAGCTTCATGAATGCCGCGAATGATGAGGAGAAAGCGATTGCTTTGAAAGCGCATCTGCTTTCCATCCGAAACCACATGAAGGGTCTGGGTGAAAAGAATTATCAACGACAGCTCCAGCCCGGCAGCACGCTGGATTTTGTGATGATGTTCATCCCTATTGAGCCGGCGTATATTCTGGCGATTCAGAGTGAGAAAGGATTATATGAAGAAGCCCTGGACAAAAGAATTGTGTTTGTGAGTCCGACGCTGCTGATCCCCTCGCTCCAACTCATCAAGAACGTGTGGAAGCAGGAGTACCAGAACAGACACGTCATTGACATCGCGAACAAGGCCGGAGACTTGTACGATAAGTTTGTAGGATTTACAGACGACCTGATTCGCATGGGACAGATGATGGAGAATTCGAAGAAATACTATGAAGAATCCATGAAGAAGTTGTCCATGGGCAGCGGCAATCTTGTGCGCCGTGTGGAAGAATTGAAGAAGCTTGGAGCGCGCACGAGCAAGAGCATTGACCCAAAGCTTGTAAGCCGCGCGGAAGACCAGGCAGACCTGTTTGCGGATTAGAAAATCCGGACGGGAACAAAATCGAATTCTATTAGTTTTTTTTTAGTAAACACACGCTATGAAGATCACCCCTGATTTGAAGCTTAAAAAGCTCATCGTTGTTGGCGATCGGGTATTGATTAAGCCAACCCGGCAATCTGAAAAAACTGAAAGCGGGCTCTACCTTCCTCCCGGCGTTCAGGAAAAAGAAAAAATTCAAAGCGGCTATGTCATTAAAGTGGGACCTGGATATCCATTGCCGCTGCCTGCCGATGAGGACGAGGCCTGGAAAGGAAAAGATGAGGCGGTCAAATACCTGCCGCTGCAGGCACAGGAAGGCGACCTCGCCATATTTCTGCAGAAGGGCGCCATTGAGGTTATTTACGAAAGTGAAAAGTATTATATCGTCGCTCAGGCTTCCATTCTCATGCTGGAGCGGGAGGAGGAATTATAGGCATCTGGTTTTCCAATCAATTTCATTATGGCAGGCCTTTCATTTGATGTTTTGCGCACCGGCAAGAAATACAAACTCACCAATTTCGGAGAGACACACGAGTTCATCATCGAGAATGTACTCGGCAACGGTGACTTTCGCGTGAAAGACCTGCTCACACTTGAATACTACAATCTCAGGGATCTAATCGCGTACGGAAAAGGCAGCGACTACTTCCTGGAAGAACTGGGCAACGAGTAAATTATCTCGGCTTCATTCCAAATAAAAACCGGACGGCGTTAAAGGGTCGTATCAACACAAAGTAAATACCCGCACAGACGATCAGCGTCAACAAACTTACCGTCCAGAACTTCAGCAAAATGCTCCAGTCCCATTGACATACATAATATCCAATGACGATGATGACGGTTTGATGAAGAATATAGAAGGGATATAATCCTTCGTTCACATGTTTGAGCCAGGGCTGTTCAATACGCAGGAACCGCTGCGCGAATGCAACAATGGTGACAATCCAAACCCAGCAGCCGATAATGCCGGTAACACCAAACATGACGTCAACAACATCCTCATGCCACGGCAACACAATATCGCCGGTGAGGTGGAGATAAAATCCGTAATACAAGACAAGAAGAAAAATGCTCATCACCAGCAACCAATTGCGATGAGACTGAAGTGAATCATAAATCGCCTTGACTGAAAAAAGCAGAATTCCAAGGAAGAAAAACATGAAGTAGTAGGTAAAGTATGCCCAGTCGTCGGTGAGGGCATGTGTTTCCTCATCATAATAAGGGCGCAGCAAGATTTGCGTAATCAAAATCAACATTGCCGGGGCGAATGCAACACCAAACGGACTGGCACAAATACGCACACAAAATCTCTTGAATCCATCCGACTTAGCTGACCTCAGCAAAATGAGAAACGGAATCACGATCAACGAGTACAAAAAGAGATAAGCCACAAACCACAGATGGTGCCAGCTGAAACTTCCCTCCGGATACGCGACAAACTCAAAAACAGTCGGATAAAAATCTGCGTAGCCAGCGTACTCGTCGATGTGTTCAAAATAGATTTGCGGCGGAACGATGACAAATATTCCGAATACCAACGGGATAAACAGTCGCTTGAATCTTTCCCCGGCGTACTGCCCAGTCGAGCGCTTGCGCAGGGCCAGCCATGTTCCCGCCCCGGAGATGAACAGCAGCAACGGCATTCGCCAGTTGTGGAGCCAGATCATCCAGTATTTGAACGAAATGCTCGTCTCCGGATTTTTAATATGCCATCCCCACGGATTGAACAACATTCCCGTGTGGAAGAACAAAAGAATGACGATGGCCAAAAAGCGCAACCAGTCAAGTTCGTGCTGGCGGTCAGTAATTTTCATGGTGGTTTGTGTCTGCATACCTTGTTTTTGAGGCGAAATTACCCGGCCAAAAAGCGCTTAACGACCGTTGCGAACAGGTTGTCGTTCGTTTTGATAAAGTCGAACGCCCCGAATCACCATTTATCAAGGGGAAAAGCCTTACGAAAAGCGTTTTTTTAGGATATTCGAACCTTTACTGATATTCAAAGCCAATTTGTCCAACTATGAAAAAAATATGGATTTTCCTCTTCGTCGCATTTTCCATCGCGACGAATGCCCAGAAAAACGACGACCTGCCTGAAGATTTTCTCACCAAAGAATTTCATAAAGAGCGCCGCCAGAAGCTCCGCGAGAAACTGCCGGCGAATTCTGTTGCGGTATTTTTTGCAAATCCCATCCGCAACCGGGCCAATGATGTTGATTACATCTACCACCAGGACCCTGATTTCTTTTACCTCACCGGCTACCGTGAGCCGGATGCAGTACTGCTTGTATTTAAAGACAAACAAACCTCTAACAACGGGATTGCCTACGATGAAATCATTTTCGTTCAGCCGAGAAACGCACAGCGCGAAATGTGGACCGGACGGAGACTGGGAGACGCGGGCGTAAAAGATCGTCTCGGACTGGAGCAGGCCTTCAACAATACCGAGTTCAAAAAATACAACGTCAATTTCTCCAAATTTGATCAGGTATTGTTCTTTGACTTTGAAAACGACGTACGCAATGTGAAATCAGATTCATCGGATCTGTACGACCTCATTGAACAATTCAAGGCAAAAGCAAACTACCCTTCCAAATCAGGGTTAACTTTAAATCCGGAACCTCCGAAGAACAACCTCAACACAAAAGATCTCGAGGGCTACATGTCCCAGCTCCGCGGCATCAAGACCAAGGAAGAACTGGAATACATTCGCAAAGCAGTGAAGATTTCGTGCGCGGGCCAGGTCGAGGTGATGAAGGCCATGAAACCGGGTATGTCAGAGCGCGAGATTCAGGGTATTCATGAATATGTGTTCAAGAAGTACCAGGCTGAAGATGTTGGCTATCCCTCTATCGTCGGCTCGGGGCATAACGGCTGTATTCTTCATTACATTGATAATTACAAACCCAACATTTCAACAAAGGACATGATCCTGATGGACTTGGGTGCCGAGTACAGAGGATATACAGCAGACATCACCCGCACCATTCCGATTTCCGGGAAGTTTTCACCAGAGCAGAAAGCGATTTATGAACTGGTGTTGAAAGCGCAGGAAGAAGCGATGAAGATTTGCAAGCCAGGCGCCAGCTTCCGTGAATTGACCTTGGCGACCAGAAAAATTGTTGACCAGGGACTTGTACAACTTGGGATTATTAAAGAAGGCGAACGCCACATGTACTATCCGCACGGCTGCTGCCATCACATCGGTCTTGATGTACATGACCGCGGTGAATACGATGTACTGAAAGAAAATATGGTCATCACCATCGAGCCGGGCATTTATATTCCCGAAGGATCAAAGTGTGATAAAAAGTGGTGGGGCATTGCGGTGCGAATTGAAGACGACTATCTCCTGACAAAGGATGGCTATGAACATCTTTCAGCCATGGCTCCCCGTACGGTTGAGGCAATTGAAGCCATGATGAAACTTCCGTCCCCACTGGATGATTTTATCCTCCCCGACCTGAACAAAAAATAAATCACACAACCCACTAGTACACATTCATGAAACTGACAGCAAGAAATACACACAGGGATCTCGCTTATTTCTATCTCGGATTGATCATCGCGTTTTCATTGTCCGGAATATTTCTGAATCACCGGCAGAAATGGAATCCCCGCAGATATACTTCCGAGAAAAAAGAAATCAGCGTATCACCGGTGGCGAAAGAGTCGATCAATGAAGAATTTGTAAAGTCATTCGCGACAACGCAAAGCATCGACGACCAGCTTCGCAGATTCGAAGTAAAAGAAAATATACTGAAGGCTTCTTTTGTGAATCATGACGTAGAAGTTGACATCACAACCGGTAAGGGAAGTATTGTCGTTTACAAAACAACACCCATTCTCGGGCAGATGACCAAACTTCACCTGGACACGAGCAAGTGGTGGATTTATTATTCCGATATCTTCGGTATTGCCATGCTCACCATTGCCATCACCGGGATGTTTATTCAGAAGGGAGAAAACAGTTTCAGAAACAGAGGATGGAAGCTGGCACTCGTTGGACTTATCTTTCCATTAATTTTTCTTTTCCTGTTAAGCTAAGGAACTCGAGCGTATTCAATGAAAGTGGCTGTCTCAAAAGGACAGCCTTTTTTGTTGCCAAAATTTTTTGATATGAAAAAGCACTTGATGGGCACATACTCATGAGCATCATGTCGCACTTTCAAATCTGAGCAGACTAGGAGCCCCGAAGGGGCGACGCTTAAAATTAACGATGGGTGGAAACCCATCGTTAAGCTCTGCCGCATCGGATGGGTGCGATTTAAGGCAGCGCAGTTACAGGAGGACAAGAAGCAGCACGCTGAGTGCGCTGCGCGAGGGACAGAAGTGGAAATACTGCCTGCAACTTCGCGAGGAAACTTATACAAGACGCTCCTGCAGGCAGTATTGCAACGCATGGCCCGACCCGAACCTTCGACATCGCTCAGGGCTAAACCTGCTTGTTGTATGCGCAGCAACGGCGTGCCCTGAGCGAAGTCGAAGGGAGGGACGCGCCCAAATTCTCCTTGTCATCAGTAAAATGCACGTGGTTCCTCTGTACGATAGAAGCCCCAAAGGCGTGCGATGAGCTTGTCAAATGGGCGACGCTCAAAATCAACGATAGGTGTAGCCTGCCAAGCGAAACCCATCGCTCGCCAAGATAAAAATTCATCGAGCCCTGAACGGGCGTCATAACCACATGTGAATTGGTTAAATTATTAAATTGATTATCCCGATCATTTCACCACGAATTCCCACAGTTGGAGTGCACGTGTCGCCTGAGCAAATCGTACCCATCCGATGCGACAGATCTTAACACGGGTCGCCTGAGACAGGCCGGACGGCAGGCAGCCGAAACCCATCGTAGACCTGTGCTGCAACCCGGACTTAACGATGGGTTTCCACCCATCGTTAACTTTAAGCGTCGCCCCGTTGGGGCTCCGAAACTGCGCTGCCTTTGAGCGTGATATGATGTCCTGTGACTGCGTCCTCGGGTGTGATCTACACCGATTCTTAGCCCCATCACCTATAATAACTCATCGTCGACACGAATTCCCGCACTTGGAGTGCACGTGTTGCCTGAGCAAATCGTAACCATCCGATGCGACAGATCTTAACGACAAGTTCGACTTTTGAAACAGCCTCCGTTGTTTCTGTTTCAACTCACAGGTATCAGCTCAGTCTCTGCAACTTCAGAAACGTCTTTGACCCGAGACTTCTTCTTCGAAAATCTTGAATACACCAGCCAGCCAACAGCCAGCGCGATCAATGAAATGCCAGCGACCTTGCCAACCGTAATCATGACATCATCTCCTTTCGGAAGATACTGCACACCGTTCTCATTCGCGACCGCGGGCTCATTCACATACCGGCCTTGCGCCGGAACAGCAACGCGATCGAAATTACGAACCAGGGTATCGAGACTTTGCTGCAACTCTTCACCCCGCATGGGTTTTCCATGACCCGTAGCAGCAACATCCGGAGACAGGGCGTTTAATTTCATCACGCTTTGCTTAGCCGATGCCCAATTGCACGTCAGGTACTTGGGTGGTCCCGATAGATGCTTCATTCCAGTAAGCGCATATATTGCTGACTCCGCGCGCGTGGTGACGAACGCATCACCCGCAATTAATACCTTGTCGCTTTCGCGGAAATAACTCACATGGCCAGGTGCATGCCCCGGTGTATGGAGGTACTTCCACTCATTTAAACCAGGAACAGTATTATCCAAAGGCAATGGCCGTATGGCGGTACGAAAATTCGTGGGACCTTTTGGGTACATAAACGACATCCAAGCCATCATACCACCACCAACAGTTGGATCCGCAGGAGGATAGGAAGAGCGTCCGGTCAGATAGGGCAACTCAAGGGGATGTGCATAGACTGGCGTCCCCCATTCCTCGATCAATGCCGATAATGCACCGATATGGTCGAAGTGTCCGTGCGTGAGTAAAATCGCTACGGGCTTGGCATGGCCAAACAGTTCTTTTGCTGCTGACTTGATCTTTTCAACAGACCACTTTAATCCGGCATCGACGAGCGCCCACGAGCCCGACACCTGATCCTGGATAAAATAAAAATTTACAAACGTGTCTTTGCTGCCCCATACACCGGGCGCTACAGAAAAGATTTGAGCAGTTCGTTTTTCAAGGGTTTGCAGGTTCATAATTGGTAATTTGACTGCGAATTGAATAAAAGTATGCCTTGAGCAGCAAAGGATCATTTGTTTACTTTGATTGTTAAATCGAATACATGATAAACCCCAATGAACTCCACGTCTCTGTTGCGCAACCATCGGATGCGGCAGCACTCGCCACGTTGGTGAATTCTGCCTACCGTGGCGATAGCTCAAAAAAAGGGTGGACAACCGAAGCCGATCTGCTTGATGGCACAAGAACAGATGCCTCAGCTATTCTGGAAGAAATTGCTCATCCGGGCACGACCATTTTGAAGTTTGAGGACAGCGAACAGATTGTATGTTGTGTTGAGCTGCGCAAGACAGGAGATAAACTTTATCTGGGCATGCTCACGGTGCGTCCGGATCTTCAGGGCCTTGGACTCGGAAAAAAAATGCTGTCAGAAGCGGAGATCTTTGCAAGGCGGCAAGGTTGCAGGAAGATTTATATGAAGGTAATATCCATACGCACCGAGTTGGTTGCCTGGTACGAAAAGCACGGGTATAAAAACACCGGCGAGATTACGCCCTTTGACATCAAAGACCCGCGGTTTGGACAGCCGAAGCAAGCGCTTGAATTCATCGTTTTAGAAAAAGAGCTTTTGCCTTAATCGAAGTAGGTATATTTATTAAAAAATTATGTTTCAGACATCCAAGGTCAGTTCTCAGGAAGCCATTAAAATGCTTGGGCAGGCTATCGTAGAAGCCGGAAAAATAAACAAACACATCGCAGTGGCGGTGTGCGGGCCGGAAGGCGAGCTGGTGGCATTTCTCCGTATGGACGGTGCATCTCCGGCGGCTTCGCGCATTGCTCAGAACAAGGCCTACACGGCAGCTGTTGACCGGAAATCAACGCGGGCTATGGGAGAATTCATGCTTCGCGCAAACAGACCTTCCGATTTCTGGGGCGACGAAAAAATCACTGGCTTCGGCGGAGGTATGCCCATCATTATTGACGACGCCGTGATTGGCGCCATCGGCATCAGCGGATTATCCGAAGAAGAAGATGAACGAATTGCAGTTGCTGCAATTGGCGCTGTGTACGGAAACGGATAAAAGCCAACTTCTGTGTTTTCTCTGGGCAAATGCACTAAACTTATCTAAACGCAGTTGAGCGCGTTCCTGCTGCAATGTGTTGACCTTTTCGTCAATGCGCACCCTCGCGGGAATACGTTTTAAGGTATTGAGGCAAAAACAGGATGATGAAAACGATTCACATCTGCCTCATATTTCTCCTGTTCGGACTGATCTTCGCCTGCGAGCACGAAGCCGATCCAACTCCGCCTGACGATCCGAATCTCAGCACGGACAGCTTATTGTTCCAACCCGACTTTTATTACCCAGACAGTACGAACTGGAAAAGAATTGATCCAAAATTATTGGGATGGAATACCGACAGTCTTCAGTCGGTCATCAACTTTGTAGGCACAAAAAATACGACCGCGTTCCTGATGTTGTACAAGGGCGCTATCGTTTCTGAAAATTACTGGAACGAATGGGATTCGCTTACCGTGGATGGTATCGCCTCCGCAGGAAAAAGTATGACGGCCGTTCTCGCGGGCATTGCCGTAGCCGACGGACAATTGGATTTGTATCAACCCAGTGCAACTTATCTTGGGCGGGGTTGGTCATCACTCACAGAAGCCCAGGAGGATTCTATCAAGGTCATTCACCACCTTGCCATGACCACCGGCCTCGATGAATCCGAAGACAATTGCCGAAATTCGGATTGTATGCTGTACAAACAACCGGCAGGCTCCAGATGGTCCTATCACAACGCACCCTATTTCCTGCTTCAGCACATGCTCGAAAATGCGACGAACTCGGACATCAATACATTCACGAAATCGCGTCTCGCCGACCCCATCGGTATTAAGAACTTCCGGTGGGATGATTACCAGATGTTCATGAGTGCCCGTGACATGTCTCGTTTTGGACTGCTGATCCTGTCGGGGGGAAAATGGAAGCAGCAGCAAGTACTCCCGAATCATCCTTATTTTGAAAACATGCTGCGTCCATCGCAGACATCCAATGATGCCTATGGATTATTGTGGTGGCTGAATGGCAAAAACAATTATATGATCCCCAATTCTGATCAGGTTTTCCCGGGAAGTTTGTTTGCCGCAGCACCTGACGACATGGTTGCCGCAATGGGACGCGGCGACAAGAAGATATACATCGTTCCCTCCATGAGTTTGGTGATCGTGAGACATGGTGAAGAAACAGGTAATCCCGAATTTGGACCCGAATCGTTCGACAACCAATTGTGGTTGCGGCTTCAGCACGTCATTCCGAAACGCCGCCCAGCGAGCGGTAGGACGACGGGGTTTGTCCCGTAATTTTTCTAAAGGCTGTGTTGAATGATGACTTGGATAAATATCCTACCCTTTCTGCAACCTCTTCTATTTTGAGGTGTTTGTGCTCAATGAGGATCTTCTTCGCCTCGTCAATCCGGTACTGAGCAGCAAGTTCGAAAAAGCTTTTACCAAGCCCATCATTAATGGCTTGCGACACGTGATGCGCGCTGGTATTCACACGCGACGCCAGCAGCGGCAAAGAGAATTCGGATTGGAGATACAACTTCTCATCGCGCATCACCTGCTCAATACGCTTGACAAGTTCAGCTGAACTTTCAGCCGATAGCGAGGAAGACTTATACTTCAATTGCTCATCCAGGTTGGCCGCCTTAAAGAAGCCCGACTGCCACATGATGCGAAAACTGGTAGTATAGATTATACCCGACAAAAACGCAGCAACGAGGTGATCACCTGTATCCGCCTTATGAAAAATCTTGACCACTAACAGGAGCAGTGCAGCGATCAAAAATTGAAACGAAAAGTCTCTGAGATTGATGAGCGTTGGATGTTGAGGATGAAAAAAAGAAACGTCCCTTTTTTTGAATACCAATACAACTTCGCGAACGACCAACACGGTATAGATCAACATGCCAAGCAAGGCAAACTCGGTATGATGATCAGTAAGCCAGAACAACCGGGGATCTTCCCCGTACGGTTTGAACGGAAGCGCAAGCTGGTAGGCCTCCACCCACGAATTATATTTAACAACATCCGGGGCAAAAAGAAATGGCACGAACGCCAGTGTGTACATCAATGGAAAAACCATATGCAGCCACCACCTGCGGGAAGCCTGGCCGTCAACGGTCGCACGAACCGTGAGATAAATGAAAGGACCTATCAGCAGCCCAAAGGGTTCTGAAAAATCAACCAGAAACAAACAGTTCTGGATATAGCCGGAATACATGAGAAATATTTCCGTATTGCACGAAGCAATACTCAAAACCAGCAGCGCCCGGAAAGTATTTGCGCTGTGCTCGCGCCGGGCCAGAAAAAATACCGCCAGTACGAGAGCCTGAACAATGCCAAGAAAGATCAGAATCGCAAACAGATCAAGTTTATAAGGCATGAGGCAAAGATAAGCGAAACGAGAAGGAAAACAGGAAACAGTCAGAAGTTCACAGACATCGTCGTGTTGATTGAGCGTTCATGTCTCTCACATGGGCAGATACCCTTCGAAGTGGACATGCCCACCCTCAAACCATGACTTTCATTTAGTCACAATTTTTAGCCGTCATCGTTTGACTGCCATCCGGGTTTTTGACAAATACATAACCGTTTTCAAGAAAGTATTTCAAATTGCTTCTTCCATTCAGACTCCAAAGCAAATGTCCGTAACTGCAGCGATCGGGGAAGTTGCCCGCTTTTCGCTCTTCCTCGACAAGTAATTTCAATTCATTCCAGTATTCTTTTGGTGCATGAAGCAACAGCATATACGGATGAAATTTCAGACGCGCGCCCAGCAACTTCTGAAACCGCTCGACGGATGGGAAACCATACTTTCGGATCAGTTCAATCATTCGCTTCGTATGCACGTGATCCATCGGCGTGATGTACGTTGCCCACAATCTATCCGAGGATACTTTACTCCACGAGAGCGAGTCAGTCACGCGTTTCCTCGAACCAGCGTCCAGTCGCTCGATGCTGTCGATAACATGTTTGTCAAAAGTCTGATACTGCGCATACTCCCGAAGCGCCTGATCGTAATTCCACATCATCGTTAATTCTTCGATGACCGTTCTTCCATCCGAAATGAGGAGGCTGTCTTTGGGTGATTGGGCAAGGGAGTTACCAAATGAAAAAATGAAAATAATTGCATGAGCAGCCAATCGATATATCCAAGCCGAAGGCCTGGTTGCCGCAAACGAGAAGGACAAGAGGGTCATCATTTTTAGGGTCTGCAAAACTGGTTCAAGGACGAATTTAATTCAATTCAAGCAAACCTGTCCCAAGTATAAAAACGCAAAACGATGATAGATCGATTAAACCTCACTTCGCTCTGCGCGCAACTTCTCCAACTCCGTGATATCCGTCTGTACACCGAGTAGTCCGGTCTGGTTCAAATGTGGAATGTAGAAGGCCATCTTGGTTGTCTTTAATGTTCGCTGCTCTCCTCCAATTTGATCGGTGAAGACATATGTTTCCGAACCCTTGCGAATAATTTCCAATTCCTGGTTACGCCATAGCTGCGCGGTCTCGGCATCTACAAAATCAAAATCACTCTTACCAATCAACTCGTCAACGGAGAGGTTATGCGCTTTTGCCACCTCAGAATTGACAATCACCATCCTGCCCTCTTCATCTTTCAAAAAGATTTTGTGCGGAAGCTGATCAAGAATTCCCAATAATGTCTTCCTGTACTGCAGCAGCTGTTCCTTCACTTCTTCATTGCGCTGGTCGCTTTCTTCCCGAATCCGCTTGCTCTCTTCCAGCTGACGCTGTAATAACATTTCCTTTTCCGTGGCCTCTTCCAGCAGGCGTTCAATCTCCATGTTCTTGCGTTGCATCTCTTCCTGCGTCGCCTGCATCTCTTCCATGTTTTGTCTGATCTCTTCCTCCTGCGCACGCATCTGCTCCGTCAATTGGCTGGCTTGAGCGAGCAGCTCTTTATTGCGCTGGGCGTTGCGCGTAGTGATGATTGTCGATGCGATGCTTTCACCTGCCTTTTCAAGAAACTCGATCTCGAAATCGCGGAACTCACGAAATGATGCAAACTCAATCACGCCGACCAATTCCTCCTCCGCGAGCAAAGGAACAATCAGAATCGAGCGGGGATTTGCCTGTCCAAGACCTGACGTAATTCGCACGTAATCGGCAGGCACGCTGGTCATGAATACCGTGCTTTTCTCCAATGCGACCTGTCCAACAATACCATCTCCGAATGCAATCTGCTTTTGTAAATACTTTTTCCGATCCCATGCTCTTCCCGCCATCAACCGAAGAAAACTTCCTTCTTCCTCGTTGTGCTCAGCGACGAAAATGAATGCCTGATTGGCCTGCGTATAACGCACGAGTTCCTCCACAACTTTGTCGCACAGCAAGTCCAGATTATCTGCATGCCGGCGCAACAGTTCACCAATCGTGGCCATCCCCACATTAAAGAATTTTTCCCGCTCCTCGCGATCAGCAGCGTGGACCAACGACTCGCGCATTTCCAACAACGATGATCCCAGCTTGTCTGGATCTGTCGCACCATAAGCAGCATCGAGTTTGCCATGAGCGATATTATCTGCAAAGGCGATGTTGACATTGACCATGCGCAACTGATCCTCCATGGTGATGGCTGCGATGGCCGATTCTTCCGTTTGCGCGTGCTGCATCCTCGACCACCACATGGCGAGCACAGCATAGGCAACAAACAAAGTCAAGGTGATGGAAAAAGAAACTGCGTCATTGCTGCGCTGAGGAAGGTTTCTCAAAACCCATTCTGAATCTTTGAACACAAAAATCAGGGTGAGGCTGATGGTCGCATAGAGCACCACGGGCAACATCACTTTCCAGTCTTCATAGAAAAGTAAAATCGTGAGAATGAAAAAGTACACATAGGTGACTTCCCGCATGCCCTGCATTTGAAATAAATACTGAAGGACAAAAGTCCAGAAGAGCAAGCCAGACACCACGCGATAGAGCACCGAGCCCGGAGCCACCGCACGCAGGAGAAAATGAGTTCCCAGCGTGACGGCTCCACCAATCAAAGCAATCAAAAAAGTCTGATGAAAAAACGCGAGAACAAAACCTGCGATAAAAAATCCAATGATGAAACCCGTATTGATGCGGTCGGCATGCGTCGCTATCTTCTCGTGAAAGGGTTTGATTCTTGAGTCTACGGCTCCTGAAATTACGTGTGTGCTCATTCGGGGGTCGATGGGGTTATTGAATAAAGTTAAACGAGTATTGAAGAAACAAAAAATACCCGTCTGGTGCGCGCTGTTTTTTAATACTTTTTTAACCCGGGAAAAGTATAAAACAAAAAAAACCGGTCGATGACCGGCTTTATGAGTGGAGATTTGATACGTTTTAATCCAATGCCTCGACGCCGTACACCTCTCCTGGCATCATGCGCTTGAAAAGGTTTTCGATTCCAGCCTTCAGTGTCACGGTGGATGACGGGCAACCGCTGCAGGAGCCCTGAAGGCGCACTTTCACGATCCCGTTGATGAACGAATGGAAGGTAATGGCACCTCCATCCTGCTCTACCGCAGGGCGGATGTACTCATCCAGAATCGCCTTGATTTTAATCGTCGTTTCTGTTTCCTCGCCAACTTCGGTCACTTCGTCCTTCACCTCAATAATGGGCCTTCCGGTTTCCAGAAATTTGCGAATGTGTTCCTTTACCGTCTGCTGAACTTCCAGCCACTCCACATCCTCCTTCTTCGTGACAGTGATGAAATTGCTCATGTAGAATACCCGGTCAACGAACGGATACGAGAACAACTCCTGCGCAAGTGGCGCGTTTGCAGCGCTGTTGGCATCGGGAAAATCGAAACTCATCCCTTCCGGAATCAGCATGTCGTTGACGACAAACTTCAGTGAGTTCGGATTAGGATTCGATTCGAGATAAATGTGAATATGTTTTGGCGTTGCCTGAAGCATAAATTCAATGGTTGTAAAAGTAGCAACAAAATTAGGCAAATTAAGTTCTCCCAACGGCCGGGTACGAGGTTCTTTATCGGCCAGAACCGCGATTTTGCCTATATTCGCGATTTAAATCGGTTGCAAGTGTCGCAAAAAGCTCTTCTAAAGTTAATTCTCGCCGGCGTAACGGCCTTTGTTATCCTCGGATTACTGGACGCCTATAGCATACTGGCGCTCCCCGTACAGGTTTTTACCGTCACCCGATGGGTATTGCTGGGCCTGATGTTCTATCTGGGATATTTGAGAAAATCGCTCACCACGTGGATCGTCATCGCGATGTTTCTGGGCGTAGAGCTTGGCTTTTCATTTCCCGAGACATCGAAGGAACTGAACGTATTGAGCAGCATCTTTTTGCGGCTGATCAAAACCATCATTGCGCCGTTGCTTTTCTCCACGCTGGTTGTAGGAATTGCAGCCCATTCAAACCTGAAACAGGTGGGCCGCATGGGACTGAAAGCCTTGATTTATTTCGAGGTGGTGACCACCATCGCCTTGTTCATCGGACTCGGTGCCATTAACCTCACGAAGGCTGGCGAAGGCGCCAACGTCTCCACAGGCGCAGCACAAATCGATAAAGCCACGCAGCTGATCGCGCAAAAGAAAGAACACAACGTCATCCTGGATATTTTCCCTGAAAACATCGCCAAGGCTGTCGCCGAGGGACAAGTTCTTCAGATTGTTGTATTCAGTATTCTTTTTGGAATCGGACTCGCGATGGTGCGTGAAGACAAACGCAAACCCATGCTGGAGTTCACTGAGGGACTCTCGGAGGTGATGTTCAAATTCACCAACGTCGTTATGTACTTTGCGCCGTTTGCGGTGTGCGGAGCGCTGGCCTATTCCATTGCCAACTTTGGATTTGATGTATTGAAAAACCTCGCCATGCTGGTGGGAACACTGTACGGCGCGTTGGTTGTATTCATTTTGTTTGTACTCGTGCCGATTGGCTTCATCATCAAACTCGATTTCAAAAAATTCATCAAGGCCATATCCGAACCCGTTGCCATTGCCTTCTCGACCGCAACAAGCGAAGCCGCTTTACCCAAGGCCATGGAGCGACTGGAGAAGATGGGCGTGCCGCGCAAAGTCGTGTCCTTTGTTTTGCCAACTGGCTACAGCTTTAACCTCGACGGCAGTACGTTGTACCTGTCCCTGGCTTCTGTATTCGTCGCCCAAATGGCAGGCGTAGATTTGACGGTGGGAGAACAAATTCAGATGGTACTCATCCTGATGCTCACCAGCAAAGGTGTCGCAGGGGTTCGCGGTGCGACGTTCCTGATTCTCGTCGCAACCGTTGCTGATTTGGGTATTGATCCGCAAAAGGCATTTGTCGTACTCGGCGTGGATGCCATCATGGATATGGGCCGCACGACCGTCAACGTCATTGGCAACTGTCTGGCTACTGTTGTAGTGGCCAAATGGGAAGGCGAATACTCCGACAACCCGGAAGAGACCGCGTAGTTTTTATACGCGCCTCTTTGATGCAACCAGCATGATGACGCCGGCGACGAGAAGAATACCGCCGGTAACAGGCGACCAGTAGATGGGCGTCTTTTCTTCTTTGTTAATTTCAACCGGTCCTATTTCAGCAACTTCTTTTTTGGTGACCAGATTAAAGCCGGTGAAAACCGTCATGATCGCTCCGATCACGATGAGGATAATGGCAAATGTTCTCATGATAAAATGTTTATCACGAGTCAACCAATTGCATGCCGCTTGATAATTGAATCGATGCTGAGGATTGAACTCCCCATCAGATGCGCGAGGCGCGCGCCCGAAGCAGAAAGTCGGCGAGCACCAACGATGCCATTGCCTCCACGATCGGAACGGCTCTTGGAACGACGCATGGATCATGGCGCCCTTTTCCGCTGACGGTAACTTCCTGGCCGAGCTTGTCGACACTGGATTGATCCTGCATAATGGTGGCTACAGGCTTGAAAGCAACATTGAAGTAAATGTCCTCTCCGTTCGAAATTCCACCCTGTATTCCTCCCGACAGGTTTGTTTTCGTGCGGACGCGATCGCCATCCTGATAAAACTCATCATTATGCTGTGACCCGCGCAGCGTTGTTCCGTGGAACCCGCTTCCATATTCAAATCCCTTCACAGCGTTGATGCTGAGCATGGCCTTGCCGAGTTCGGCATGAAGCCGATCAAATACCGGCTCTCCGAGACCCACCGGTGTATTTTTAATGACGCAGGAAACAACGCCACCAATGGTATCGCGGTCGAGGCGAACCTGATCGATGAGCTCGATCATTTTTTCAGCCGTTACCGGATCGGGACAACGAACGATGTTGTCTTCCGTCCGGGCAAGATCCATCAGAGTATAGTGAGGTGCAGACAAGTCGCCAACTTTCGAGACATAAGCCTGGATGCTTACTCCAAAATGCTGGAGCAAAAGTTTTGCGACCGCGCCTGCAGCAACACGGGCGGCAGTTTCGCGTGCTGAGCTTCTTCCGCCACCGCGATAGTCGCGGTTTCCATATTTCACTTCATAGGTAAAATCGGCATGCGATGGCCGGAATGTATTGGCAATATGTGAATAATCTTTGCTGCGCTGATCCTGATTTTCGATAACGATGGCAATGGGCATCCCGGTAGTTTTGCCTTCGAATACACCCGAAAGAATTTTGAATGTGTCGTCTTCTTTGCGCTGTGTGGTAATCTTGGACTGACCCGGCTTCCTGCGATCCAGCTCGTGTTGTATAAAAGTTTCGTCAACCGGGAGTCCGGCCGGGCAGCCATCAATGACGACGCCAATGGCGGGACCGTGTGATTCGCCGAAAGTTGAAATTCGAAAAAGTGTACCGTATGAATTGCTGCTCATGTCGTCGATGAAAGATCGAATAACAAAACGTGCTGTTATTTCTTCATGACAAGATAAGCGGAAGTGCCTAATACCACCAAAATAAATGCATTGAACACCCAGCGTATCCACCTGTTGTCGGGGATCTGCGCGAGCGTATTTCCGGAGGTTTCAATCTTGTCGTAGAACGTTCCCAGATCATTGGCCTGAATGGCCTCGTTCTTTTTGCTCTCGCCCGTCACGTAGGCCGTGAGTTGTGAACGGAGTGTGTCGTATTTGCCCGTGCGGGGATTAAAGAAATACCATTGGAAATAGTCGCCGAGCTGAAACTCACCGGGCTCTTTAGGAATGATGAAATAATTAAAGGATTTCGTACCTGTTACCTGATTGATTTCCTTTCTGATGTTTTGTCTGATCTGCGGTTCGTACACTTCAAAAACCTGATTCTCGGGAATACGGAGTTTTTCAATTCCCGAAATGTTTCCCTGTCCTTCTATCACAAATGAATACGCCGTACTCTTTCCCGTTTCCATATCTCCGGAACTGAGATTTTCAGAAAGCTTGTAGTCACCAACAGCAACAACGTCTTTAAGGGGATGAGGCGGAAGCGGCTTCACCTTTATCCGCTTCGGGCGTGAAGCGAACTTCTTGAAATCCTCTTTCCGGTTTTGACCATAAAAGGAAGGATTCTTCGCAACCTTGTATTTGATCATTTCCAGCTCTACAGAAGGAAATACGATTTCCTCGGCGTTCAAAGGGAAAAATGTCGCCTGATAAATTTTGAATTCGGTATAGTCTTTCCCGTTGATCGTTACGGGCTCTCCCTCAATGGTTTCAATGTTGAAGTTTTCCTCCCAGCAGTTTGCCGGCTTCAGTTTCTTCAGAATCTGATTCAACTGATCGCTGAGGTTGTACCATTGCAAAGGCGCGCGGTTGTCAACGGAAATATAAAATGACAAAGCTGCGGTAAATCCTTCACCGGCCCATACTTCATCCTTACTCGTCGTGACGGCAAGAAACGCATCGTCTTTTAAATCCACGTATTCCGGTTCACCTCTTCCGAAAAAGTCATCCACCGGGTCGCGATCAAAAAATCGGCTGTAGGGATCTTGCTGCTGAACCGGCGGGCCGATCTTCACCTTTTTGCCGGGTACTGTAAAGTCCTTGTCATTGACCTTCATCGTAAACGACGGAACCGTGATCGTACCCTGCTTGGAAGGCCGGTAGGTCATGGTCACACTTTCGGAAGAAGAAATTTGCCCGTTGATGATGCTGGTAGACGATTGCTGAGATGTTCCACCTTTTCTGAATCCGTTGATTTCCGGGAAACCGGAGTAGGATTTCAGTCGGTCGTTGGAAACGCTGATGGTGATGGTCCAAGCCTGATTTTCGCCGATCGCCTCCGGGCCGGTGGTGATGCGGATGTCCTGCCCTTTACCCACGATGGCCAGCACACTGAGCAACGCAAACACTGAAAATCGAATACCCAATCGTCCTTTCATAATCCAAAAATCCTGCAAATATGCATAAAACTAAGACCGCCAATCAAAAATTGTGGCGTTGTCGTCAATGAAACGGCCGCCTCAATCCTTCTTGATGGCCGCTTACATAATTTTTTTCGACGGACTGCTTTCATTTTTTCTGGACAATTTTCTACCTTAACAATCGTTAGGATATAAACTTTTTTAACTCACGTTTATTGCCATGCTGAATTATGTCAAAACTGTGCTCACCAAAGTGAGTTTTGACGCTCTGCTGTTCGAAAAAGAGCTGAGAAAGGCAATCCGTCTTTTGATTGCCGAAGAAGTATCGGAACTCAGAAACTGGTGCTATGCCAGTTTCGGGAATCAGTACGAGTCGATCTTGAATCGATGCTTTGTATTAAGATGACGAAAATGAAAACAACAAACGGCCCCGGCAAAATCCGGGGCTTGTTATTTTTAGAAGAAACGTGAAAAGTTTTCCGTGGGAAGCGGTATTCTGGTTCGCCGCATTAACCGCATTATTTGTCATGAACCCCTCCGGCGATAGTACGCACTTTTCATTATGTGTTTTCAAGTACGTTGGCGTGGATTGGTGCCCGGGTTGTGGCATTGGGCACTCCATTCATCACGCGCTTCACGGAGATTTTATCGATTCACTGGAAGCGCACCCGCTCGGGATTTTCGCTGTAATCATCTTATCTTTCAGAATCATTAAACTTACTGCTAACCACTTTAAATCTTATGGCCCGAGTTATTGACATCCTCCCAGAACTGACTGGTGAAGAAATGGTATATGTTCAGAATCTTGTCAAGGATCTTGACGACGATCGCGGGCGTTTATTCGCTACTGCATATCGGTCGAGGCGAAAAGATCCGCAGCTCATCCTTGTTCTTGCTTTGCTGGGATTTATTGGATTCGCAGGTATTCACCGTTTCGTCATCAACCACATCGGACTTGGAATTTTATACTTCTTTACTGGCGGACTGTGTCTGATTGGTACCATCGTCGATCTCGTGAACTATCAGAAACTGGCTTTTGAATACAATCTTAAGGCGGCCAATGAAGTTGTTGTGATGGTTGGCTAATCCGTTACAAACCGGATGTTTCTCTTCAGTCCTTCAAACTTTGTTCTTTTCACAGCGGATTTTTTGAACACGGCATTGAACACTTCTGCCGTCATCTCTTTCCATTCATTGTCCGACATTCCGCTTAACTGTGGATTGGGATCAAACTTCGGTTCGGCGTGCGGCTTTGCAAAACGATTCCACGGACAAACTTCCTGGCAAATATCACAGCCAAAAATCCAGTTGTTAAATTTTCCTTTTACGTCAGCCGGAATTTCGTCTTTCAACTCAATGGTAAAGTAACTGATGCATTTGCTCCCGTCGACGACATAAGGCTCGGGAATGGCGTCGGTCGGACAAGCATCCATACACGCCGTGCAGGTGCCGCAATAATCTTTCACCGGTCCGTCGGGTTCCAATTCCAGATCAATGATCAGTTCCGCGAGAAAGAAAAAGCTTCCCAGATCCCGATTCAGCAATAACGAATTTTTTCCAATCCATCCCACACCGCTGCGCTGCGCCCAGGCACGCTCCATGACCGGAGCAGAATCAACAAACACGCGCCCGTCAACTTCACCGATATGTTCGCGGATTCTCACCATCAACTCGGTTAACTTCTCTCGAACGACGTCGTGGTAATCTTCGCCATAGGCATAGCGCGCAATCTTTAATCCATTCGCATTCAGATCTTTCTTTGGAGAATAATTGTACACGAGGCTCACGACAGACTTTGCGCCGGGCACGAGCAACGTTGGATCGAGACGTTTGTCAAAATGATTTTCGAGATAATGCATCTTCCCCTGATAGCCGCGACGAAGCCATTCTTCCAAACGGGGCGCTTCATCTTTTAAGAACTCAGCTTTGGAAATGCCGCAGAACGAAAACCCGAGCTGTGTTGCTGTCGATTTGATAAAAGCCGTATGCGCAGCGGGAGAGTTCATTCAGCTGAAAAGCTTGTGATCGAAAATTAAGTTCTGCGGAGAGAAAGAAAATGATCGAGTTCCTGCAACAGCCGAATCTGATTGCGTGCGCGGTTCAGATTCTGGTTCTCGTAGCGGATTTTATAATACACGTCACCGTTCAGATAGTCAGCGAGCATACGAAGCGCCATAATGTAGATCATCATCATGCCAGCAAATGGAATGGCATCGCGCTCTTCTTCCGTCAATGTATTCTCCATGCCCTCGATATAACCGTTGATGAGTGCAGCATAAATTTCAGGACGCACAACAACCTTGCTTAAATCCAGTTCCTCCTCATCCACCGGAGAAACGAAAGTTCTGATCATGTCACCAAGATCAAATAAGAAAAAACCGGGCATTAACGTATCCAGGTCAATGGCACAAACTGCCTCACCGGTATTCCTGTCAAACAGGACGTTGTTGATTTTTGTGTCGTTGTGGGTGATGAGCTGCCGGAGTCTTCCAGTGCTGGTCAGTAATTCATATTCATCAACAAGGAACCGATAGCGCTGAAGTTGTTCGATTTCGTCGGCCGCAATGTTTCTTCTTTCCGCAACACCATTCTGCAATGCATTTTCAAATTGCTGATAACGTAGCGAGAGGTTGTGGAATCCTGGAATGGTCTCGCGAAACAGTTGAATATTAACGCCGTCAAGGCGTCGGGTGAGTCGGGCAAATGCAGAAGCAGCACTGAAGGCCTGCGATGCATTTTCAACTTTGTCGATGGTGAATGTACCTTCGATGAAAGGAAATATTCGCCAGGGATAACCTTCGGCATCGTACGTCATCGTATCGCCGGATTTGTTTTCAACCGCCCGAAGAAAAGTATAGTCGGGATGGTGCTGCTGAAGGAAAGCGCCGGCGTGTCTTAAATTGGAAGCAATCGCTTCGGGATCACGAAACACATTCTTGTTGACGCGTTGCAAAATGTATTTGCGTTCACCCGACAGCAAAAATGTATCGTGAATGTATCCGGTGCCCACTGTCTCCACTGAAAACGCAGCGGGCCCGAGACCGTATTTTTCGAGAATAAATCCGAAATGTTGAAGCGCCTGATTTTTCATCAGGATCGAATTAGTTCCAAAGTTTTTCAGGATACTGGCCTTCTTTGATGAGCGCAGCGATCTTTTGTGACACGTAGTCTTTGTCCTCCTTGTAGGTCACACCAAACCAGATGTTGCCGCCGCCGAGAACCTTTACCTTGCCGAGGTTCTTCTGAATCATTTCGTTCACAATCAGAGGAATGTAGAACTCGGCTTTGATGTTCTGGTGGTTATCCTTCAGGAAATTATTGAACATCGACGCTGTGAGTTCGAATACAGACGGATGGAATCCCCAGAAGTTCATGGATGTGGGTGCCTCCGGAGACAATTTTAAATCACCATCTTTTTCTTTTGCAATGATGTTACCGTTCTCCTGCACAATGGTCGTGCGCTCCACAACTGAAGTCAGGTTACCCTCGCGATCGGTTTCACCAACGCCTCTGGAAACACTTCCATGCTCCGATAACACATTCTTCAAAGTATAACCGACCATGGCATGGCTTCCTTGATGATCACCGTTGAAGAAATCAGCAACGGACTGAAACGAGTCTTTGCCATAAAAATCGTCGGCGTTAATGATCACAAACGGTTCGTGAATGACCTCACGTGCGCAGAGCATCGCATGGCCGGTTCCGTAAGGCTTCACACGCTCCGCATTTTTGTATTCCGCGGGAATCAACTTGTCCAGATTCTGGATCACGAAGTCCACCTGAATTTTACCACGAACTTTGGGCTCAAACTTTTCTTTAACCGTTTCGAGGATTTCTTCGCGAACGATGAAAACGACTTTGGTAAAACCGGCGCGAATCGCATCAAAGAGCGAGTAATCCATGATGGTTTCGCCATTGGGACCAAAGCCATCGATTTGTTTGATGCCACCGTAGCGGCTTCCGATACCGGCTGCGAGAACAAGCAGCGTAAGATTTTTTTTGTTATCCATTAGATTTAGTTACTTTAGGTTAGTGTTTGCGCCCACACGGCACAATTTCTCCACTTCCTGCGGTAGATTTTGGGCGATGAGAGGTGCTGCAAAAATAGAGCTTTTACCATTACCACAAACCCACACCAACATGAGTCAGCAAAAGAATTACACCTTACCAATGATCATCATTGGAGCGTTGTTCTTCATCTTCGGATTTGTCACGTGGGTGAACGGGACATTGATCCCTTATCTAAAAATTGCGTGTGAACTTGAAACAGAATTTCAATCGTACCTGGTGGCTACGGCGTTTTTTATTGCTTACACCATCATGGCGTTACCTTCTTCTGCAGTGTTGGCGAAGACAGGATATAAAAGAGGAATGGCCTTGGGATTGGGCATCATGGCCGTTGGCGCGTTGCTGTTCATACCCGCTGCACAGGCGAGGAATTACAATATGTTTTTGTTAGGCCTGTTCATTATCGGAACCGGACTTGCGTTGCTGCAAACTGCTTCAAACCCGTATGTGTCGGTCATTGGCCCGATGGAAAGCGCAGCACAGCGTATCAGCATCATGGGCGTGTGTAACAAGGTCGGTGGTATTCTTGCAGGACTTATTTTCGGATACATCGCACTGAGCGACGCAGGCGAGCTGGAGGCAAAATTGGCCACGATGGATGCTGCCGCAAAGGCAGCTCAGCTTGATGAGTTGGCAAGCCGTGTCGTGATCCCGTACTTCATTCTTGCCGTTGTGCTCATCATCCTTGCAGTCGCCATTCTTTTTTCAGGCTTACCCGACATCAAAGATGAAGAGGGCAGTGAAAGCAGCAGCGCTGCAACGTCTGGAAAAACCAGCGTCTTCGAATTTCCCCATTTGATTCTCGGTGTTATTGCCTTGTTCTTTTATGTCGGCGTTGAAGTTATGGCTGGTGACACCATCATCAGCTATGGAAAAGCTGTCGGTATTGAATTGTCAGAGGCAAGGTTCTTCACGCAGTACACGCTCGGAGCCATGTTATGTGGTTACGTCCTCGGAATTTTTCTGATTCCGGGCGTGATCTCGCAACAAAAGGCGCTCGCCTGGTGTGCAATACTCGGTGTTGTCTTCACGGTGTGCGCATTGGTGACCAATGGAATCGTCTCTGTCTACTGCATTGCTTTTCTCGGCCTCGCGAATTCACTGATGTGGCCCGCCATTTTTCCGTTGGCCATTGACGGCCTTGGTAAGTTCACGAAAACTGGATCGGCACTATTGATCATGGCCATCGCCGGTGGTGCCATTCTCCCTCTCGTCTATGGCAAAGTTCTGGAGAGCGTGGGTGCCCAAAATGCGTATGCCATTATGATCCCTGCCTATTTGTTTATCCTGTACTTCGCAACGAAAGGCTATCGCGCGGGAAAATCAGCTTAGGATTTTTTTGATCTCATTGGTAAGAAATTGTTCGCGCTCCTCGTAGCTGCCGCGAACCCATTGATACGTGATGTTCCGTTGTTCTAATGCGTCGCGAAACTGACGCAGCATTCCTTCGCGGTGTTCTCCCAAATCGCGCAGGTGATCGGCAACCCACGGTACATCAATATCAAAAAGAAAATAGTGGTCGTATTGAATTTCTTTCTCCAAGTCATTCAGCTCAGACGGAATTTCATTCAGATAATGCCGACTGTATATTTTCGTTGTGATGATGTCCGTGTCACAGAAGAGCAGCTTGTTCGCTTCAAACAGTTTATCTTTCACCCGTTGGTTCTGCGCATAGCCTATCCGTTTGATGTCTTCGGATGAGAATTCATTGGAGAAAATCAATTCACGCGCGACCTCCGGAACAAATACCGTATCGAATTTATCCGCCATCTTTTGCGCCATCGTCGATTTGCCTGTGCTCTCCGGACCATAGAAACAAATCTTCTTTACAAAATAAGGTCGCACGACAGCGGGAATGAACGCCCAGTTCTGGAAGGGATTCTCTCTGATCTTGCTTGCTGAAACCGGAACCCGAACCCGTTGCTGATCGAAAATGATGTGTTCTGCATTCAGATGTTTTGCAAAAGGCGCCCCGTAATCTTCCGAGCTGACGAGCACATCAATCTTCGGATATGCCTTACGCATCGCGTCAGCCCAAATACTCGTTCGCGCATCCAAGTCAAGTTCAGGACGATCGAAGTCGTCGGCGATCATCGCCACGGCAATCTGCGGCTCCTGAGCGAATATCGCTTTCATCCAATTCAACCTGAGTAACGGATCAATTGGATCATGCGGTGTATAACTCATGGATACAATCAGCTGATCGCATTGCGCTGCGGCAAACCGTATCAGAGCAACATGCCCTTCATGCACAGGCATAAATTTGCCGATGACCAGTCCCTGTTTCATGTCGTATGATAATTCCGGTATTCGCGCGCCCAATGGCGAAGCGCAAACAAAGCAATACCGCAAAACACGAGATATAAAAATGAATACAATTTGATGTCGCGAACAAAATACAAGACGGTCGCCACGACGTCAATCATCAGCCACAGTGCCCAGCATTCTACTTTCTTCCTAATCATATAAAACGTTGCTGCGATGCTGGCTACGGTGATGAAAGAATCCACAAAAGGCGCCGCGCTTGGCTGAGCAAACACAGCAGGCAGCCATTCATGCAAATTTCCTGCGAACCATCCCATCAGTCCTGTGGCGAGAACAATCCATGCAAGGCCCTGCAGCCGCTCTGTATTTTTAAGATAACTGATTTTCAATTCTTCTTTTTGGTCGGCCTCATCTTCGCGCGGGTGTGTCCATCGCCACCATCCAATCAGATTGGTCACCAAAAAGAATACCTGAAGAAACATATCCGGATAAAGCTGCACCTGGTAAAACAGAACGAAGGAAAGAATCACGTTCACTACGCCAATTGGCCAGCTCCAGACATTGGCCAGCGAAGAGAGCACGACGGCAATAATTCCGGAAACCATTCCAAAAAATTCGAGGTAGCTCACCGAATAGCCCCAAGCGGTGAAAAATATTTCCCTGATGTCGAAGAGCGTCACAGCCTGATACAAATGTTCTTGGTCTCCAGAAAAAACTTCAGCGCATCCCAGCCACCCTCGCGTCCAACGCCGGATTGTTTCATTCCTCCAAATGGCGTTCTTAAATCCCGGAAGAGCCAGCAATTGATCCAGACGATTCCACTCTTCACACCTGCCGCGACGCGATGCGCGCGTTTCAGATTTTCTGTCCAGATGGTTGCCGATAGCCCATACGTTGTATTATTCGCATATTGCAGTACTTCCTCTTCCGTGTCAAATGGAATGATGGAAACAACCGGCCCGAATATTTCTTCCTGATTCGTACGACAATTTGATGGCAGCCCCGTAATGATAGTCGGCTCAAGGAAGAAGCCATCGGCACAACGGCCTTGCACCGCCACGCGACTTCCGCCGGTGAGCACTGTTCCTCCTTCCTGCTTCGCCAGATCAATATACCCCATTACCTTTTTTAAATGCGCTTCTGACACCAACGCACCCAAACGTGAGTTTTCATCCAGCGGATCTCCGACTGTTAACTCTTTTGTTTTGCGCACCAGTGCATCCACAAACTTGTCATAGATGCTCCGTTCTACAAAAATTCTTGAGCCACACAGGCATATTTCACCCTGATTGGAAAACGACGAAAGCACGGTCGTACTGACCGCCTGATCGAAGTCACAATCAGCGAAAATGATATTGGGATTTTTTCCTCCGAGCTCCAGCGATAATTTCTTGAACATGGGTGCCGCGATTGACGCAATCTTCTTCCCGGTTACGGTTCCACCTGTAAATGAAATTGCAGGTATATCCGGATGTTCAATGATGGCTTGTCCGGCCTTTGCGCCATAACCATGCACCACATTGAGCACACCAGGGGGAAGACCTGCTTCCGCGCATAATCTTGTAAATAAATATGCGGTCATTGGAGTCAGCTCCGAGGGCTTCGCGACAACGGTGCACCCCGCCGCAAGCGCTGGAGCAATTTTCCACGTGAACAAATACAAGGGAAGATTCCAAGGCGAAATACAACCCGCCACGCCGACGGGAGTGCGAGCGGTATAGTTCACGGCTTCACTGCCCGTGAGGTGTGCTTCCGTTGCGAGGTGCATGGCACCGGTGGCGTAGAACCTCATGTTCGCAGAGGCCCGGGGAATATCCACTGTTCTCGCCGATTTGATCGGCTTCCCGTTGTCAACAGATTCGGCGCGCGCAAGTGATTCAAGATCGCGATCAATCAGCTCAGCAATTTTCATCAATACGGCACTTCGCTTCTCCACCGGCATAGATGACCATAAAGGGAAAGCTTGCTTCGCTGCTCGTGTCGCCTGCTCAACGTCAGCAGCATCGCTGTCAGCAATCAGGCTGTATGTTTTCCCGGTTGACGGATCAACGTTGTCAATCCATTGGCCTGAACCTGCGGAGGTAAACTTTCCGTCGATGTAGTTCAGAATTTTTTCCATTACTTTCTGACGATTTTGAATTCCACGCGGCGATTCACTTCGCGTTCCTTGTCCACAGCAGATGTTGATATCGGCTTCGTTCCGCCATATCCCTTTCCTGAAATGCGTACAGCAGCAACTCCTTTACTGACGAGATAGGCTTTCACAGATTCAACCCGCTTTTGAGATAGTGCAAGATTATCAGAAACACTGCCTTTGTAGTCGGTGTGTCCGCTGAGTTCAATCTCCATTTTCGGATTGTCGACTAAAATCTTGGCCAGGCGATCCAGTTCGGGGTAAGATTCCGATCGGAGATCAGATTTACCCAATTCGAAAAAGACGTTTTTCAACTGGATGGATTCACCCAGCTCAATGGGAACAAGAAAAAGATCTTTTTTGAATTCGTCGTAGTTCGCCAGTGTTTCAAGTTCAAGGTTTTCATTGACGGACAAAAAACCCTGCGCACTCGCGCGATATCCGTAATGCTTCCCTGCAGGAAGCACAATACTATACCGACCAGTCTTGGGATCAGATCGCGCCTCACCAATTTCTTTTCCGGTAGCCAGATCATCAAAATGTACGCTGGCCGGAACGGGCTTCTTTGTTTTTGAATCCAGCACAAAACCGGAGACCAAAGTTACCGGATCAGGCCGCAGGGATTGAGGCAGTTTAAATCGAATAATATCTGCCAGTCCGATTGACTTATTATTACTGACCAGATAACCAAAGTCTCCACTGGCGGGCAGTGTGTAGTAGGCTTCGAAATCATTGGTGTTCACGCCGGAGCCGAGGTTTGCCGGCTCAGTCCAGTTCGTCCAGCTGTCACCAATTCGCTTCGACATAAAAATATCAACATCGCCATATCCTGGTCTTCCGTCCGTTGCGAAATAAAGTGTCTTTCCATCCGCTGCCATAAAAGGAGAGTACTCATCCCCCGGGGAATTCAAAGACTTTCCGGTATTGACCGGTTTGCTCCATGAGCCGTTTGGCAATTTGGTACAGACGTAAATGTCCCGCTCTGGATCGTCTGTTTTATAGTAAACATTTTCCTTCAGCTTTGCGGTAAACAAGATTGCCTTACCATCGGGCGACAGGCATCCTTCGAGGAAGGAAGATTCATTTTCAAAAAAGATCCCAAGATCCTCTTCGGCGGTCCATCCTGTTGCCGTGCGGTGAATGACCGCAAAGCCATTCGACGTGTGGAAGAGCAGTGTGTTATTGTCTGTACTGACAGAAAGCAAGTTATTTACTGACGCGTTGTTCACAGGGGCTCCCATATTCTGAGCACGCGCCCAGGAACCGGAGGCCGTCCTGGTAGCAAACCAGATGTCCTCCTTGTCTTCAACGCCCCCGATATTATCAGGTGATTTTTTTCTTCCGAAGTAAAGTGTCTTTCCGTCCGCTGAAATCTTCGGACCAACTTCATCATAGATGGTATTGATTTGATTTCCGAGATTCTCCATCGGACCTACAGGCTCAAGGTTTTTGACAAGATTGAGCTTCGTGTCGTTCATGACAACGAAGTCATCTATCAGGACCGACATTTTTGCATGTGCGACAAATCCCAGATTCCTCCCATACCAGGGTAGCGGATTTAATTTAATCTGCTCCTTGTTGTTCAATACCAGTGACAACTTCCCTGACTTTTGCTCGATGCGCAATCGGTTCGGCTGGCCTTTCGCCTTCACTGCCGTCGTGCTTTTCCAGGACTGGTCAACGAGATTTTCCGTATTCGTCACTTTGTAGTAACCATTCGTGGTAAACAAAAACGAATTCATCTTATCGCCCGATTTGCCTTTTCCAAATCCCCAGATCAAACCAATGCCGTATTCCTCCACGCCCGACGTTTGTGTGAACGATGCTTCAATTACAAAATCTTTACGTTCGTCAAGGAAAAAATTGAAGTAGGTCATCCAGCCGCTTGTATCAGCCTGAAGAAGATAAGAACCGTTTTTCACCTGAAGCTTGTTGATTCCAGTAGTTCCTTCAAACCAGCCATGATCGTTGTCGCTGAAATCTTCCTTGAGGATGGTTCGTAGTTGTGCCTTTGCATGGACTGCCAGAGCAAGCAAAAGAATGGTTGTGTACTTCATGGTGTTGGAGGTTATAGGCTGCCGGTGCGCCCGCCATCAACGGGCACGTTAATTCCAGTGATGTATCCCGCTGCAGGCGTTGCCAGAAATGCAATTGCGGCAGCGACTTCTTCCGGTGCTGAAATTCTTCCTGCCGGAATTTCATCGATCATTTCCTGAATCACTTCTTCCCTGGTCTTTCCTGATTTTTGTGCACGTGAGGTGATGATGCTGTCCAGCCTTGCTGTCATTGAAGCACCCGGCAAGACATTGTTCACCGTAATTCCAAATGGTGCCAGTTCAGTGGCGAGCGTTTTGGACCAGTTGGCTACTGCGCCCCGGATTGTATTGGAGACGCCAAGCCCGCGAATCGGAATTTTCACGGACGTCGATATCACATTGATGATGCGACCATACCCAGCGGCCTTCATTCCCGGAACCAGCGACTGAACCAGAAGGTGGTTGCAGAGCAAATGCGCCTGAAAGGCCTGAACAAATTCGTCAGGGGCTGCAGTCAGCGCAGGTCCACCCGGAGGACCTCCTGTGTTGTTGACGAGAATATGGAAAGGCTCCCGAACACCTTGCAACTGCTCGCGGAGAGAATCCGGCAATTGAAAATCGGCAACAAAGTATCCATGCTTTTGTCCCGTTGGTGCAGGCAGTTCTGCGCATACTGCACGAAGCTTTTCTTCGTTTCGGGCCACCAGGGTCACCGTTGCGCCGAGCGAGGCAAGCTCCACGGCAGCGGCCTTCCCGATGCCCTGCGTACTCCCGCAAACCATCGCTTTTCTTCCATTTAAATCCAGATTCATCTCGGTATCAGGTCTAGCTAAATTCTTAGTAATTTTAATCAATTATTTTGCAAGACAACGAAAACCAAAAACAGGATTTTTATGGCGATCAGAAGACCGTTTAACCTGAAGCAGTGGATCAACGAAAACAGAGACCTGTTGAAACCTCCGGTAGGAAACAAAAACCTTTACGCAGACGCCGGTGACTATATTGTGATGATTGTTGCGGGGCCAAACGCACGCAAAGATTATCATTACAACGAAACGGAAGAACTGTACTACCAGCTGGAGGGCGAAATCAAGGTGAAGATCCAGGAAGACGGAAAACCGGTAGAGCTCACGTTGAAGGAAGGCGACATGTTTCTGCTTCCGGGCAAAGTTCCCCACTCCCCCATCCGTCCTGCGAATACCATCGGTCTGGTCATCGAATGCAAAAGAGCCGCAGCCGAAGATGACGGCCTGATGTGGTTTTGCGAAAACTGCAATAACAAACTTCACGAATACAAATTCCATTTACATAACATCGAGAAGGATTTTATTCCCCGCTTCCGCGAATTTTATGGTTCTCAGGATTTGCGGACATGCAAACAGTGCGGCACCGTGATGGAAGCCGATCCCCGATTTGTGTAAGTTTCCCATTTGATCATGAATTACGAAAACAACCTGCGCTTTGCGCGTCAACAAGATCGCGCAGACTCCTTGCGTGCCTTCAGGAACCAGTTTCACATCCCAAAGGTGAACGGCAAATCTGTCATTTACTTTACCGGAAATAGTCTGGGTCTTCAACCGAAGACAACGAAAAAACTTGTCAACGAAGAACTGGAAGATTGGGCAGCGCTCGGCGTTGAAGGTCACTTGCACAGCAGGCGTCCATGGATCGACTGCCACCAGTTCACAAAAAAATTATTAGCCGATGTCGTCGGCGCCCGGCCCATCGAAGTTGTGGCGATGAATCAGCTGACGGTGAATCTTCATCTCATGATGATCACGTTTTACAAACCCACACCTCAAAGATTTAAAATCCTTACCGAACAAGGCGCGTTCTCTTCCGATCAATACGCATTCGAAACACAAATCAGATTTCACCAACTTGATCCAGCCGAGGCGCTGATCGAATTGCAACCTCGCGAGGGCGAAAGTAATCTGCGCACGGAAGATATTTTAAAAGCGATACAGGAACATCGGGAAGAACTTGCGCTGGTCATATTCGGTGGCGTGCAATATTACTCCGGTCAGTTCTTCAATATTCCAGCCATTACAAAAGCTGCCCATGATGCCGGCGCGTATGCAGGATTTGATTTGGCACACGCCGTTGGCAACGTACCACTGAATTTGCACAAAGATGATGTTGATTTTGCGGTCTGGTGCAGCTACAAGTATCTGAACTCTGGTCCCGGCGCAATCGCCGGTGCGTTTGTCCACGAACGGCACGCCACCCGCAATGACCTTCCGCGTTTTGCCGGGTGGTGGGGTCATCATGCCGAAGAACGATTTCAAATGAAAAAAGGATTTATTCCGATGCCGGGTGTAGACGGATGGCAGCTTTCCAATCCTCCCGTTTTGCAGGCTTCAGCCCACCTGGCGGCGCTGCAGATTTTCAAGGAGGCAGGAATGAAAAATCTTCGAAAGAAAAGCGAAAGACTGACGGGATATCTTGAATTTATTTTGAACGAAATTGATCCCGAACATACACACTTCAAAATACTGACGCCTGCTGATCCAAAACAGCGCGGGTGTCAGCTTTCTATCTTCATGTTGAAAGACGGAAAGAAAGTTTTTCAAAAAATAATTAAAGCCGGTGTTGTTGCCGACTGGCGTGAGCCCGGCGTTATTCGTGTAGCACCGGTTCCGTTGTACAATACCTTTGAGGATGTATTTCAATTCGGACAAATCTTTCGCAAAGCCTGCGGCATCAAATGAGTAAGAACATTGCCATCAATGGAGCGGGTCTCGTGGGATCACTCCTTTCTATCTACCTCGCGAAACGCGGCTATACAGTTTCGGTCTTCGAAAGGCGCAGCGACATGCGTAAAGGGAATGCGGACGCAGGCCGTTCGATCAATCTTGCCCTGAGCAACAGGGGTATTCGAGCCCTGGAAGAAGTAGGACTTGCTGACGAACTCCGGCGTGTAGCCATACCGATGCACGGACGCATGATGCACGACAAGAGCGGAAGACTAACACACCAGCCATATGGCAAGGAAGGCCAGTTCATCAACTCGGTTTCGCGCAGTGAACTCAACAAAGTATTGATGACGCATGCGGAAAGTTATGGGGTGAAATTTCATTTTCAGCAACGGTGTGTTCAGGTCGATCTGAATGCAACGAAAGCAACCTTCATCAATTCAGGAGGAGAGAAAACAGAAATTAGTCCGGACTATCTGATTGGTGCAGACGGCGCATTCTCCGCGATGCGATCGGCTTTTCAGATTACGGACCGTTTCAACTACGAGCAGTTTTACATCGACCATGGCTATAAGGAATTGCACATTCCTCCTGGTAAAGCCGGCGAATTCCTGATGGAGAAAAATGCCTTGCACATCTGGCCGCGTGAGCGATACATGATGATTGCGTTGCCTAATCCAGACGGCAGCTTTACCTGCACCTTGTTTTTTCCCTTCGAGGGCGACACGTCTTTTTCACGGCTCTCAACAAACGAAGACGTTTCAAAATTCTTTAACAGAGAGTTTCCCGACGCCGTGCCCCTGATGCCCGAACTGTTGGAAGATTTTGCACAGAACCCGACCTCCTCGCTTGTTACCGTGAAGTGCTATCCGTGGGTGAAAAACAAAACCGTGCTCATCGGCGACGCCGCACACGCCATTGTTCCCTTCTATGGACAAGGGATGAACGCAGGCTTCGAAGATTGTCGCATCCTCAACTTGCTGCTGGAGCAACACCACGACAATTGGGACGTTGTGCTTCCGCAATTTCAGCAACAGCGTAAACCCAACGCAGACGCCATTGCTCAACTCGCTTTGGATAACTTTATTGAAATGCGGGACCTGGTGGCCGATGCAGACTTTCTGCTGCGCAAAAAAATTGAGGCGAAACTTCACGAGCGTTTTCCACAACGGTGGATACCGCTTTATTCCATGGTTACGTTTTATGATGACATTCCTTACGACACGGCTTATCGCACGGGACAGAAACAAAAACAGGTGATGGATGAAGTGATGAAAACACCGAACCTCGAATCAACTTGGCAGGATCTAAACCTGGAGGCCATCGTAGAAAAACTGGAGGCGCTGCAGTAAAATTCAGTTACCCTGCGATGTGAATCCGGTACTGTTCGTAACGCTCCAGCACCTCGATGACATAATTCACCGGCTCTTCACATTTGCAATAGCCAGCCATCACAATGGGATCGCGATAATATTTAGGCTCTGATTTTTTCAGCAGAAAGTAGGCAACGTGATCATCCCACTTCTCCGGGTTTCGTCCATACTTTATCGCCAGCTTGCGCGCATCGACGATGTGGGACAACCCGGCATTGTAGGAAGCGAGTATAAATTTCACCCGTTCATCTTTGTCTTTAACTTTAGGTTGCCAGTACTCGTCCAGATATTTCAGATAACCTGCACCTGCTTTGATGCTCTGCTCCGGGTTGTCGGGATCGCTGGCACCAAACCGTTCGGCGGTGGCCGGCATCAGCTGCATGAGACCGCGCGCCCCTGCCCACGATTCTCCGGTGGAGACAAAGTGTGATTCCTGATAAACCAGTGCAGCGAACAAACGCCAGTCCCACCCCAGCTTCTGGGCCTGGATTTTGAAAAGCGTATCATAAGGCGACAACTTACTTCCCCCCAGCGAAGAGTAGTCGCTCTTCAGACGAATCAATGAAGTTCTGGGGTTTTTAAAGTAACGATTATAGATGACCATGAAGATGCCCTCTTTCTTGATCTGCGCCATCCAGGTGTTCATCGCACCAATCAGCTGTGGTGAATTCTTGCGTGTAGCCCACGCCACCTGCTGCGCCATGCTTAAGGGCGTATCGACGTCAAGGTTGGGATAATAAGAAGCATTCACACGGGCGATGAAATGATCAGCAACGGTGTAATCAATTTCGCCCAGAGCAACTTTACGGATTAAGGACTCACTTTCGAAAATGGCCGTATCGACCCGAACATCGATTGAACCTCCTATTTCTTCCGAAAGGTGCTTCAACCGCTCCTGGTGACTTGTCCCCTGCAGCACATATACCGGTTTTCCAATTAAGCTTACCGGATTTCTGATCACCTGTTTATTAATATCGTCAATGCCCATGGTTCGGTACTGCTCCGGTTTTCGCTGCACGAGTACCTGATAGGAATGAAAATGTGCATCCGAAAAAGCGACGTACTCTGTTCGCTCGCGGGTCACTGTTAACGGAAATGCAAGCAGATCGCCTTCGCCTTTATTGAGTTTGTCAATGGCGAGATCGACTCCGCTTGTTACGGTAATTTTTAACGATACACCGAGATACTGAGCGAATCGGTTCAACAATTCATACTCATAACCCATCGGTTGCCCTTTATAGATGAAGTAGCTGATGGAGTTGTTATCGACGAGCGCATTGATGTATCCGCGCTTTTTGATTTCTGCCACGTCAATTTTCACTTCCGGCTCTTTCGTGAAATCGCCGTGCGAAGGTTTCTGACAGGAAACCACAACGAGCAGAAACATGATGAAAACAGATTTTTTCATAGTCATGTGGTTAGGAAGATACACAAAACTCAGAACATGAACAGCAGGTTGTCTCAGGAAATTGGGTATGAGGGTGTTAGCCGACACTCTGGATGTTCTATGAAAAGAAAATTCTTAACAATTTCTTCAAACGAAAAATGTCTCATCGAATATGAGAGCGGTGTTTCAAACAAACTTCGAGGAAGAAAAGATATTAAAGGTACTACTTATTGACTAATTGCTAGTGAAAGACAAGCAGACCCTTTGAAAAGTGCACCTAATGAGCTTGTTTAAGAAAAAAAATAACCGTCTATGAAAAAAATTCTTCTACTGTTAACATTAATCATCTCGGTTTTGGCTCAAGCCCAAAAAACCGGAACGTCTAGTAATGCACGAGTAATGGCGCAAGGAGATCCAAATCTTGATCCCAATTGGGATTGGACAGCTGTAGCTCCTGATCCGGGACACCGAATGTACTATGCTGGTCCTGATGGCGTAATTAGGGAAGCCTTTGCGCAATCGCCGTTTAGGAAGAATGGCGATGACTACTATGTCTCTAACGGAACCAATCCAGATATGTTCCGAGAGGATGGTTGGCAACTTGTCTACAGAGATTTCGGAACAGCAACAGGCGCCCCTCATTTGCCATTTTTCATTATCTACAACAAGTTTAGAGGATTGATGAGAGTCTTTGTTCTTAATGTCAATGGGTACAGAGACGACTATTACGAGATGAGACTGATGTTTCGCAATGATTCTCCGAAGCCCGCATTGTTTACTTGTAACGACACCAACCCAACCGAAAAATTCTTGAATAAGTTCAATTCATCAGGGATATTGCGCTACATCGGAGTCAATACCCCAGGCATGTGGTATTCAGGGGAATTTTTGCTCGCAGGTTTTGACCCAAATATTCCATCATCCACAGTCTTAAGGCTAGAACTTGATGGTTTGAACTCCAGTAAAATCATACTCGATGGGTCGATTGTTGCAAATGGTTCTGTAAATCTAGAAGGGATAATCACAGGCACTGGAAACTTATCTGGTTACTACGGTGTACAGAATAACAGCGCAGGTTTGCTCAACGGTGGTTTAAAATTTCTGCTTCCACTTGCAGGTGAAACAATACTTTCTAATATAGTTAGACCCAACGCAGATCGCTTGATAAAAGCAACAGAAAAACAAAAGATAGGGCCAGTGGTGGACTTAATTGGTAAGACGTTAAAGAATGTAACAGGCTTCCTTGGTTCAAACAAGTATAACTATACAAAAATGCCGATATCTTTGAAGATGTCGACTCAAGAACTCGCAAACTACGCAGGTAATATCGCTATACAAGGAACTCTTAATCTTACAGGAACGCTAGAAAGTTTGGAGCCAATCTGGAGAGCTGATTTTGCACTATCCAATTTAAACCAAGTACCTGGCCTGTATAAGCCAGTACGTGCAAATGAATGGGGAATAGTCAATATTTCAAGCAATGTGTTAACAAATGAAATAATCTCAACAAACACCGAATGGCAATCATACGTATCAAGTACCTCTTGTTCTAACGTTTGCACATGCGGATATAATTTCGATGAGTATGGAAATGCGCAGTGCGGCTGTAGCGAAGATTACATCTGTGAGGATCAAGTAGTGCATTTTCCTTCATACACCGTGGCATACAAGGCGAAGCTTAAGATTCGTTTTAATCCAAATCTCGGAGCGAGTATTCAAAGCGTGCGACTTATAAGAACTAATGATCGCTATACTTACAGAACAGAAGAGTACGAACTGGAAACTAAACGCTTATCTAATGATGAATTCGAACTCACAACTCCGGTAATTACAGATCGCTTTGCTGATACCACTAATACTGAGGGACCTAATTTGAATAATGCTACGCATTTTTCGCACTTGATAATTTTCTACAAAGTCGATCAGCCTGGAAGGGCCTTCCCCAATGATGACCTAGTAATTATCCAGCAGATAGGCTTTGGGTCAAATCAGGATGTCTTTCCATCGGCGGGTGGAAGAATGGCCATGCAAGAAGAAACTCCATTGAACTTCACGAATTCAGAAAATGAAGGAGAAAAATTGACCGTTGCTCCGAATCCTCTATCTAACAAGAGCGGTACCATCGTTTACAGAGCATCAAAAGATTCTCGATTGAAATGCGAAATAATAGACGCTAGTGGGAAAGTAATGCTTACTAAAGAGATTTTTGGAAAAAAGGGGATAAACAGAATTCCGTTTTCAATCCGAGGCAGTACAGAGTTTTTATCTAAAACTGCACTCTTAGTCTGTCGGGTAACAGATGAAGGGCAAGTAAATTACTCTAAGGTCGTGATCGGAGACTGACCACCAAAACAAAAAAACCCCGCTCGGCGGGGTTTTTTTTATATAATAATCTACACAATTTACTGCGGAAGCAATACTCTGTCGATAGAATGAACAGTTCCGTTGCTGTAGATGGCATTGAATGCCGCCACAACCGTAGCATCTGCAGAACCCGCGTTCTGATCAGTGAGTGTAATGGTTGCGCCATTCACATTGACGGTAACTGATTTGCCAGTTAATGCGGTTGCCAAAGATGAGCCATTTGACAAATCGGTGGAGTATCTTCTTGAAGGCAGGACGTGGTAGCGAACAAGATCCGTCACCGCCTGCTTAGTCAGCACGTCGCGAAGATAAGCAACCGCGGTTGCCTCATTTGTGACTGCGCTTTCTGGTATGGAAGATAGATAGGCAATGAAAGCAGCATCATTTGGTGCAAAGATTGTCCAATCAGGAATTGGTGTTGAGTTCGGAACCAACACAAATGCCAGGTCAGATTTCCGGATAGCATAAGCAAGAATATCCCAGTCTGTACCCACAGCGTCAGTCGTTGTTCCGCCTGTTCCCGTAAGCGTAGGTGTAGCTGTGGTATAGCTGACGCCGGTAATGTCAAAACGATTCAGAATATTGTTTGTCAATGAAGGCGCAGCGATTGGAGTCATTACCCTGCTGATGGTATGAACGACTCCATTTGATGCGTCTACGTCAACGCCCGTTACGGTAGCTCCATTGCTTCCAAGGTTACCGTTAAGCGTAACAACGTCCCCTTGCTTGCTGATTGAAAGTCGGCCGTTGTTGAGCGTTGTCAGGGTCTGTCCACCGGTAATTTGGGCTGACTTCACTTCAGAAGCCAATACGTGGTAATTAAGGATACCTGCAAGTGCCGTAATTGTCGGGGACGACGTGTTTGACAAGTTATTGATGGCCGTCAACGCTGCTGCTTCATCGGCAACGCCGAGATAGGTAATAAATGCCGCATCCGTTGGAGCGAATACTGTGAAATTACCCGAATTGTTGTTCGCGAATGACGCTGCGAGACCGGTTTTTACAAGCGCCGCAGTCAACAGGTCGAGGTTCTCATTGCCGTCCGCAAGTTGCGCGATGGTTTGCCCCGGAGCCGCAGGTTCCGGTTCGTTAAATTCGTCAGCGCACGCAGACACCATCACCAGTGCTGCACCCACAATTGTTGCGCGGAGGCTGTGACGAATGATATTGTTTAAAAAATTCTTTTTCATCTTCATTACTTGTTTTTAATGACAGACAGTTTGTAAGACGAGGCATTGTTTTTATTGCCGCTCAGCACAATGGTGTAAACTCCCCCCTGGTCAAATTGGTAATTGTTCAGTTCAGCAATAAGCGCTGTCGTTGCAGCATTTCGTGTAACAATGTTCAATGATGCCGATGCACCACCAATGTTAACAGTCTGAAATCCTAAAGTAACACCGGAGCGTGAACCAACAGAGGGATTAAATGGAGCCACCAGACGTAACGGGTAAGTAAATATCCCGTTAGCATTCGCTACGGCAGTAGCGCCGACATTCGCGGTGACTGTGGGCGCGTTCGGCGAAGCATTGATAAAACGGATCGCAATGTTTGATGCCGCAGGGGAAGGCAATTGCGTGTTCGTTAGAGGCAACTGATCGTTGATGACCAGAAAGCGTATTCCACCTGGATCGCTTGCCCCCAATGGCACTGTGCCAATAGGCGTCGTCAGTAGTCGTTCCGCTGAAGTCAATGCTGCACGCTGAACTACCGAAATGTACTGGCCCGTTGCCAGATTCAAATATGTAGTATCACCGAAATTTGCCGCATTCAACGTTCTTACCGGACGAGGGCGCGTGATCGAATCTACCACGATAAAGGTGTAATATCCACCATTGATCGCCTGGAAATTATTCGAGTTGTTGTTACCCGCACGGAAAATCAAATCTGAGCTTCCGAGAACGCCGCCAATATTTCCTGACGTTGCTTTCGCGCGCACGTTCGTGTTCGCAATCACACCATTAGATGTAATAGGCACTTGCGTGTACGTCTGCTGTGCAGCGCCGTTCGCCATACTGGTACCCACCTTCACATTGTTGATGAAGAGGTCGAGAGACGGAGCATCTGTCGAAGCATTGGCACCTACGAAGTATGCGGTCGACGCGGTGGCATCGGTGGTCACATCGGGTGTAGGCACCTCGTTGTCTTCACAGCCTTGCAGCACAAGAGCCGCTGAAAAAAGGCTCAGTGCAGAAAGAATGGTATATATCTTATTTCTAGTCATATCTGTAAATTTTTCTGTTTCCACGCGTCATTAGAAGATGTAACGAACACCAAGTTGCAGCTGCCATCTTCCACCTACGCTCTGGTCAGGAATGAATGAGTTGGACAAAGCAGAACCGTCTGCGTTGGTCTCGAAGGTATAAACAGGGCGACCTGTCGTTGCAGCCCAGGGCTGACCAAGGGTTGACGCAGGACCTGAAGTTGCTACCGGAGCAGCGATAGAACCCGCAGTGTGTGGTTGTTCGTATCCGATCCAGCGAATCAGCTGAGGTCTTGCTGCAAATTGCAGCAAGCCTGCCTTCGAGCTGATCATGTTCAGCACGTTTTCCACGTTCACAGAGAACTGAAGTGTATGTCTCTTGCCATTCACATCCAGGTAGAAATCCTGGAGGAGTGACAGGTTGAGGCGATTCACCCAAGGCGTGTACGCTCCGTTACGTTCTGCATACTGACCTCTTCTGCTGTTGAGGTACTCATCCTGGCGAATGTAAGCATCAAGCTGAGCCCAGATCTGGTCAACGGTACGGTTATCGGTCGCACTTGCTGTCGTCAGCACAATTTCATCCTTTGTGCGCGGGATATAGATCAAATCGTTACCGTTAGTACCATCGCTGTTAGGGTCACCGTTGTAGGTATAAGAGAAGTTGCTGCCGGAACGACCTTCATAAGTCAAGCCGATAGTTGTTGCAAAATTCTTCAGATACTCCTTGCGGTAAGAAGCATACGCAATGATACGGTGAGGTGTCAGCGTATTCGCGTAAGACAATCCCGGATTGTTAGGTCCAAGGATGTTGGCCTGAGACGTGAATATACCTCCGGCAGTAGAGCCGCTCTGAGGATTCACTTCACGGGAATCGGTGTAGGTGTACGCAGCCAGCACAGAGAAGTCCTTGCTGAAGTCCTTGCGGAACTGCGTGGTAATGCTCCACTGATATCCTTTACTGGTGTTGTCCAATACCAATGCCTGGAACACGTCGCCGTTGACACGCCGGTCATTGGCAATAATCTGACGGTCAGCGCCATTTGCTCCGTACAGCGGACGGCCATCACCCTGAAGTGTCGCTACGGCAGGCGCGAGGTTTGCGTCACGAATAAACACAGCGTTGATATCTTTTGTATAAATGAATTCCAAAGTTCCTACAACACCACCCGGGAGTTGCTGATCAACCGCAAGGTTGGATCTCCACACCTGAGGGAAGCGGAAATCTTTTGCAATCGTATTGATGGCGGGCACAATTGCTGAACGACCATAGTTTCTATCCAGCGGGTTTGAAATGAGCGGAGGCAAGCCAGCCTGGAGATCAGAATAGAAACTTGCAGGCGCATCAGCAGGCAGTCGATAAGGAGTCAGACTGAAATCGTAAGGGAATCCGTCGCCCGTGTTTCCGAAAGGAACCGATGTTGAGTTGAATTGACCAAAGAACAAGCCGTTGTTGCTCACCGCGTTCGACAACCAAACAAAAGGTACGCGTCCTGTCAGGATACCAGTTCCTCCACGAAGCTGCGTCGTTCTGTCTCCCTTCACATCCCAGTTGAAACCCACACGGGGAGACACCAACGGCTTCACTTCAGGCCATCCACCAACGCGAAGTTTTTCACCGTTGAAATCTATGGCGTTCACGTAGTTGTTCACAGGAAGATCGGTCAGATACAACGGAACATCTACACGCACGCCACCAGTGATTTTCACATTCTTGATGCCGGTATATTCATTCTGTGCGAAGAAGCCCAGCTGAAGTGCTTCCCACTTTGCGGCTGTCGCTGCAGGGCCACCAGGAACGGCTACATACTGAATGGTGTATTGTGCAGGACGTGCAGTTGCTGTGGTTGCAGGGTTTGCATCTGCATAGAAATCAGACAACGAGTTGTAGCGATATACGCCATTGAAGATCTGCGTGAATACGTTGTTGAATCGGTAGTACTCGTTCGCAGTTCCCAGTGTGATGATGTTATTCTTGAGATAGATGCTGAAGTTGTTATTCAACTGAATGACATCCTGGTCAAGTTTGTTGTTCGGTGTAAACGGATCGGGACCAAATGAAGTCAGGTTCTGTCCGTTGGGTCCGAGGATATCCACCAGGGGAATATTCGGTACTGCAAGTCCCCCTGCATTTTCACGGAAGTCGCGGAACGCGCTGAAACCCGCTACGAGGCTGTTGGAGAATTTACCTCCGCCAAGAATTGAGTTCAATTCAGCAGTAACGGAGTACTGGTTGTTGTTGATTCGGTAGTATGAAGACGAGAATGACAATACGTTGTTGTTATTACCACGTCCACCTGGAGGACCTCCTACGAAACCGCCAGAAGTACTGGGTGCAACATCCTGGAAAGCGTTCGTGATGTTACCCCGAACGGTCAGCTTATGATTCTGGTTGATGTTGTAATCGAAACGCAGGACATAGCGCTGGCTTTCAGTCTCACGACTAAAGTTTTTATAAACCCCGGGATCATAACCACCAACGTTCTGTGGATTAAGAAGGAAGTTTCGCAGAAAAAGAAGACCTGTTTCAGGATCGTTGTCGTCCGTGGCTTGCGTGAAGCCCGAAGTAGGCGCGCTACGATTTGGGCGAACCGGGTTAGTATAGAAAGGATCCGTACGAGTCTCGATTTCAACGTTAGCAAAATAGAAGAGCTTATCCTTAATAATAGGACCACCGACACGGAAACCGTAGTTCTTGAAGTTAAAGCTTGGAACCGGAATTTCGTTGCCATCAACTTTCTTTCCGGCAAAGTTTTCCGTTCTAAAGAAATAATAGGCAGAAGCACTCAGGGTGTTTGTACCGCTTCGTGTTACCGCACTGACACCAGCACCTGTGAAATTACCTTGACGAACATCGTAAGGAGAAAGAGAAACGGTGATTTCTTCGATTGCATCCAACGAGAACGGAGTCGCGCTCGACTGACCAGCAGGAAGCGGGTTCAAGCCGAATACGTTGTTCACTGTAGCTCCATCAATGGTCAGGTTGTTATAAAGATTCGAACGGCCCCCGAAGGAGAAGTTGGAACCACCAGCCTGAGGTGTCAGACGAGAGATATCACGGAAGTCACGACCGATAGAAGGCAGCTTCGTGATGGCTCCTGTACCGAAGTTTGAAGAAGCACCCATCTTGTCGGAATTCAACGTGGGATCCTGCACCGCAGTAACCTCCACCGCCTCAAGTTGGGTAGACTCTTCAATCAATGTGAAGTTCAGGATGAAAGTCTGACCAAGTTGCAGGTACACGTCCTGCTGGACTTGCTCTTTGTAGCCGACGAACGTCGCTTTGATGGTGTAAGGACCACCAATACGCATGGCGGGGAAACTGTACTGACCGTCCACACGGGTAGTAGTACCGTACTGAGTTCCGGAAGGCGTGTGCGTAGCCACGATGTTGGCGCCAGGGATCAGTTCTCCTTTTTGATCCCGGATGACGCCATTCATTGTAGCGGTAGTCACACCCTGTGAAAAGGCACTGATGCAGGCCGCAATCACAAAAGATGATGCTAGTAGAAATCTCCGCATAAAATTGGTTTTGGTTAGATTCGAATGGATTAACAGCGCGCAAAAATATAGGTTTAAATAGTAGTTGCCTTTAATGAAGATTTAAATCTTCCCACATTTTGTTTACAATTAGTTAACAGGCCAGATTTTGCCATTCAAAAAATCCCTGATCAATCTTAAAAAAACCGGTTTTATCTTTCAGAGGCCTAATTTTTAACCCTTTTTCCCATGAAGAGAATTTTTCTGTTTCTGGTTTTGTACGGTAGCCTAACCGTTGTTAGGGCACAACCAGACCTCACCTACTACCTTCCCGACCGTATTTCTTATGACCCGGCTATCCCAACTCCCAAGTCTGTTATTGGTCATGAAGTCGGCGAGTTTCACGTCACCCATGATCGGCTTGTGAACTACATGATGGCCCTGGACAAGGCTTCTGATCGAATTACCCTCGAGGTGACGGGCTATACCCACGAAGCACGCCCTCTTTTGCTCCTTACGATTACCTCACCTGCAAACCACAAAAACATCGAGGAACTCCGGATTGAACACCTCAAGCTTTCCGATCCCGCAGCTTCCGCCGGACTGAATACCCAGAAGATGCCAGCCGTGTTTTATCTCGGATGCAGCATTCACGGGAACGAACCAAGCGGAGCCAACGCCGGACTGGTGATGGCTTATCACCTCGCTGCAGCTCAGGGAAAAGAAATTGAGCAGTATCTCGAAAACACCATCATCTTATTTGATCCGAGTTTCAATCCCGATGGATTGCAGCGTTTTTCCGGTTGGGTGAATGCGAGAAAAAGTAAGACGATCACAGCAGACCCTAACGACTTCGAGCATAATGAAGTCTGGCCTCAGGGACGTACCAATCATTACTGGTTTGATTTGAACCGCGACTGGCTCGTTGCACAGCAACCTGAATCGCAAGCTCGCATCAAGAAATTTCATCTCTGGAAACCCAATGTACTGACGGATCACCATGAGATGGGCACGAACTCAACCTTCTTCTTCCAGCCTGGTGTCCCATCCAGAATGCATCCCGTCACCCCGGAGAGAAACCTGGAACTCACGCGAAAAATGGGTGAATTTCATGCGAAGGCACTGGATGAAATCGGATCGCTGTACTATACACAGGAAGGCTTCGATGACTTCTATTATGGAAAGGGCTCGACGTTTCCAGATGCGCAAGGCGCAATTGGCATTCTCTTCGAACAGGCCAGCTCACGCGGTCACGCCCAGGAATCAGTCAACGGCGTAGTGAAATTTCCTTTCACCGTCCGCAATCAGTTCACCGCCATGCTCAGCTCTCTGAAAGCGGTGAATGACATGCGGGAAGAATTATTAAACTATCAGCGTCAGTTCTTCCGCGATGCACAGAATGAAGCAACAAAAGACCCCGTGAAGGCAGTAGTATTCGGATCAGCAAAAGACAAAGCCCGCGCATTTCATCTCGCAGAAATTATTGCGCGACAGGACATCGCTATTTATAAGCCCGCTTCGGCACTCAGCGTCAATGGGAAATCTTTTGATCCGGAATCCAGCTACATCGTACCATTGAACCAACGTCAGTATAAATTGATCAAAGGGATGTTCGACAGAAGAACAACTTTTAAAGACAGTTTATTCTATGACATCTCCAGCTGGACGCTCACCCTTGCCGCGGGCCTTGAAACGGAAGACCTGAAGGCTGCTCCTGCGTTGGGAGAAAAAATTACGCTTCCTGCCATGCCTGTTGGCAAAATGGAAAATGCCAAATACGCATATGTATTTGAGTCGACCGGATACTACTCGCCACGCGCCATTTTCTCCTTACTCGCTCAAAACATTCGTGTGAAGGTGGCAACGGATCCCTTTTACCACACCAACGGCCGAAAGTTTGAACGGGGCAGCATTGTGATTCCGCTCGGCATACAAGAAAAACCGATCGCGCAAATCGAGTATGCGTTGAAGACGATCGCCGCGCAGGATGGCATTGACATTTATGGTTTTGATACCGGATTAGATTACAAAGGATCAAGCCTTGGAAGTTCTTCCTTCATCAACCTCCGCAAACCAGAAATTGCCATGCTTGTGGAAGGTGGTGTATCGGCGAACGACGCAGGCGAAATATGGCACCTGCTGGATGCGCGCATGAACATTCCGATGACCCTGATTCCGGTTGCTGTTTTCAATAATGCCAATCTCAATCGCTACAATACCATCATCTTCCCCGCAGGAAATTACAGCGGCATTTCAGAATCAGCGAAAGAACGATTAAAGACGTGGATTCAAAACGGCGGCGTTGTCATTGGTTTTGAAAACGCCGTGAGCTGGTTCACCAACCAGGGTATTGGCAAATTCGACATGAAGAAATCAGAAGAGCCAAAAGAACCTGTCAAGGCCAGAGCATATGCCGACATTGATGAGTATCAGGGCGCACAAGAAACAAGCGGTGCTATTTTCGAAGCACAAGTTGATCTGAGCCATCCGTTGTTATTCGGTTACTATAGCTCAAAGATGCCCGTGTTCAAATCAAACAATTTATTCATGGAGCGTTCAAAGAATGCTTACGGAAATCCCGTTGTGTTTACGACCAATCCACTCATCACCGGGTATATTTCGAAAGAGAATTACGCCAAAGTCAAAGACGCCTCCTTCGCCGGAGTTACTGCAATGGGTCGCGGTCGCGTCATTGGCTTCACAGAAAATCTTGCCTTCCGGGCGTTCTGGTTTGGAACCAACAAAATGCTCACGAATGCAATTTTCTACGGCGCATTCATTGACGGCTCATCTTCGCGATAAACGATTTCCTTAAATTCTCAAAAAGCTCCTCATCAATCGGTGAGGAGCTTTTTATTTTAGAAGCGCAGAACAAACAATGAAAGTTTAAACACAGTTAATTTTTTTAAAAATTGTAACGGACGAAAACACAGGAGCACGAGATAAATCTAACTTTACAAAAAAGCCCCCTATGTTAACCGTGCCGCCCACTGTGGTGATCGGGATGTTATTCATCCTGAACACCCCATCTCCATCCATTTCTATTCCCGCTGATAGTGTACCCGTATCGGATCACCTGAATCACTTTCATCGCGATACAACGCTGAACCATTTCTTCAAAGAACCCCTCTCGCTTCGAAAGCAAGGAGAACTATTGGTGATTTCCGATGCCACCAATTTTCAGTACGCATTTCCGCGCGCACGGTACCAATCAAGTCATCACCATCTTGTGGCAGACAGCACCGGACAACTTATCGCCGTGTTTCCACATACGGATGGACGTGATTCCATTGTCGCGCGCATCATCGCTCATGCCTGCGACGAAATTCAATTTGATCCACCAGGAAAAGAGATTGACCAGACACGAATTATGTTTGATCGCGGTCGCGGATTTTTTGCGTTTGACAAGGGCCGGCGTGATTTTCTTCTTCCGGAGGAGTACAATAAGCATTATGAAATTAACGAGGAAAATTACGCGACGTCCTGGAAACTCATTCCATCCAATGAAATTGATGAGGTGGAAGCCTATGCAGGGGAATATAATATTCGCGTAGACCCAACCCGTGTTGTTCTGTACAGCAAGCCGGGAATAATCCACCATTTTGTTTTTGATAAAAAGCGAAACCGGATTCGATTCCACGTCTCAGGAACAACAACCAAAGAATTCACCATCTATGCGCTATATCCCGTCGGAAAAAAATTTGTGTTGTTGGGGAAATTGAACATCATCAGCTGTCCTCCCATATCTAAAGAAGTCGTGCTGATTCCAGTTAACAATACACCCATTGACACCGGCCAGGTGCGATCCACCTTGCAGGAAATCTATGGCAGTATCGGCGTGAACTGGAAGGTTACAAAGGCAGGAAATCTGTCTTATCCCGGCACAATGAAGTTGTTGACCACAGCAACCGCCGGAGAAACGTTTACAAACGAGATGCAAAACCTACTGCGTTATTACGGGGCTCAGTGCGCTCCATTTCAACTCAATACCAATTACATCTTCATCATGAAAGCATCCGGTGCCGGACGGAATGGATTTCGCACGGTCTCAGGATTTTCACTTCCCCGAAAACCATTCAGCTTCCTGTTCACCAGTGAATTTCCCGAAAGGTTTGTACCCGTTGCCATCGCGCAAGAACTGGGTGTCTCCGCATTTGGCCTGCTTCACAACTATAAAGGGATTTATAAAAAGACATGGCATGCACGAAGAACCACCAACCTGATGGACTACATCGGCGGAAAAGAACTTTGGAAATGGCAATGGGAAATCATTCGGGCTGCAGCCGAATCGAAGGGTAACTAACGCGATGCAAATTCCTTCGCAAAATAAGTGAGAATGATATCTGCACCAGCGCGCTTGATCGACAACAACGTTTCCCGCATTACGCGATCTCCATCGAGCCAGCCTTTTTGCGCGGCGGCTTTAATCATGGAATATTCCCCACTTACATTATATGCTGCAATCGGTAAGTTAAAATTATCCTTCAGCAGTCGTATCACATCAAGATAAGCAAGGGCAGGCTTGACCATCATGAAGTCGGCGCCCTCCCGCTCATCAAGTGTCGCCTCGATTAATGCCTCGCGCCGGTTCGCAGGATTCATCTGGTATGTTTTCTTATCACCAAACTTGGGTGCAGAATCCAATGCATCCCGAAACGGATTATAAAAACCGCTGGCATACTTGGCGGTATAGCTCATGATAGACACTTCGGTAAATCCATTCGAATCGAGAACGTTGCGCAGATAACCCACACGCCCGTCCATCATATCAGAAGGCCCGAGAATATCAATTCCGGTTTCTGCCTGCGCGAGCGCCATCTTACCCAAAATGTCCAGGGTTTTGTCGTTGATGATTTTTCCATCTTCGACATAACCATCGTGACCATCCGAGCTGTATGGATCCATAGCCACATCGGTCATGATGCAAGCTTCCGGAAACTGTTTCTTAATTTCTTTCAATGCGCGCAGATAGAAAAATGACGCATCATAACTCTTCGAAGCGGCTTTATCTTTGTATTGGTCTTCTACAGCGGGAAATACATCAAATGCACGAATACCAAGTTTGAGGCAGGATTCAATTTCGCGCAACATCAGGTCGGTTGAAAGCCGGAAAATTCCGGGCATGGAATTCACCTCAACCTTTTTGTTCGTGCCGTCTATCAAAAAAAGCGGAAAAATTAAATCATCGGTGGTGACCCGCGTTTCCTCGTTCATTGCGCGAATAGCCTCGCTTTTTCTGTTTCTTCTGGGCCTGCGTCTGTTGAGTTCCATCATTGAAATATTGTCCAGTAGCCACTCCGTTGCAATTAGTCATCAAATGCTTTGACCGGTTGACTGTTTCCTTACTTTTGTCTGCAAATTAAAAAAAGAATCTGTCATGAAAATCTCATTTGAAGATACGGTGAGCAAGCTTCCGGCTTTGCCAGCATCTTCAGGTACCGGATGTCCGTGGGATCTTGAAGTCCTCAAAAACAGAAACATCACCGTCCGTCTGTTTTCTCCGCGCGAAAGCGACAACCAGTCTGCTCATAACTGCGATGAGTTATATTTCATCATCCGCGGTTCCGGCGTATTTCGCAAAAATGAGTATCGATACACTTTTCAGAAAGGCGACCTGCTCGTCGTACCGGCAAACACGGTCCATACGTTTGAATCGTTCACTGAAGATTTTGCCGCCTGGGCAATTTTCCTCGAGTGATCAGCTCATCAGTTTCACAATCAAATCATCGACGCTGATTCCCTCCGCCTCTGCTTTGAAGTTTCGCACAATGCGGTGACGCAACACCGGCTTAGCCACAGCGCGAACATCTTCAATGTCCGGAGAGTATTTGCCATTCAGAATGGCATTACACTTGGCACCGAGAATCAAATACTGCGAAGCCCGTGGTCCCGCACCCCATTCGAGGTAGTCTTTTGCGATGGATGAGGCGTTGTCAATTCCCGGACGCGTTTTATTCACCAACCCCACCGCATATTCGATCACATTGTCAGCCACGGGAACACGTCTGATCAAATGCTGGAAAGCCAGAATATCATCGCCCGTCAGTATCTTATTTACTGTTCGCGTCTCGTCAGCTGTGGTCGCTTTCACGACCTGCACTTCATCCTTGAAACTCGGGTAGGTGAGCTGAATATCGAACATGAACCGGTCCAGCTGTGCTTCAGGTAACGGATACGTTCCCTCCTGTTCAATGGGATTTTGCGTCGCAAGCACAAAGAAGGGACGTGGCAGATCATAACGCTGACCTGCAATGGTGACGGAATATTCCTGCATCGCTTCCAACAAGGCAGACTGTGTCTTTGGGGGAGTCCGGTTAATCTCGTCTGCCAAAACGATGTTGGCGAAAACAGGACCACGAACAAACTTGAAATTTCTCTCCTTGTCCATGGTTTCCGCACCAACAATATCAGATGGCATCAGGTCGGGTGTAAACTGAATGCGTTTGAAGGCAAGATCAAGAGACGTTGCAATGGTGTGTACCAGAAGTGTTTTTGCGAGACCAGGAACACCCACCAACAGGGAGTGACCCTGGCAAAAAACGGCGGTAAGCACCTGCCGAACCACTTCGTCCTGACCAACAACAACTTTAGAAATTTCTGACCGGAGATTTTTATAAGACGAAGCCAGCGCGTCGGCCGCTTCAACATCAGAGGCAAATTTTACCATTAGAATTTCAGTCTTTTCGAGTTTAATATGATTTCAACGCGCAGGTGACGGATAAAGTTTATCGCCCCAGCCTTTCCACGCGGGTGATGAAATACTTGGTGTCCCCACGCCACGGGAAGGTCGCATACCGCTTCACATAATGAAGATTAACGCGTTCGCCGGTGAGGGCTACTTCCTGCAAATCCTTGATGACCTGATCTTCCCCGCTTTCAACCGAAAAATCAAAGGCCTCCATGATCGGGTTGACATCTTTGAGTGCGCCGAAAGTCTGTAAATTCAACTGACCTTCATGCGTTTTAAACAGAATACCTTTCTTGCTGATGCGCAAAACGTTCCCCGCGCGAACCCCTTCGTCATATACACCCCAGTACATGACACTAAAAACAATGATGCCGCCAACGACAACAATCAATAACAGGATGCGCATAACCTTTCTGGTGGTTTGTTTTACGCCGGAGATGAAAGTATTGGTTTCCATAGAACTCTCACAAATTAACAAACAGAAAGAAATAACCGGCCTCCGACAGAAAAATAAAGCAGGGGCTCGCCAAATAAAAAAGGCCGCCCCGGGGCAGCCTTACACTTTTTTTAAACGGTCATGATTTCCGCCTCTTTCTTTTTCATCAGGGCGTCTATCCTTGCTATAAAGTCGTCCGTCAGCTTTTGTACCTGTTCTTCTGCGTTCTTCACATCATCTTCAGAGACACCTTTCACTTTTTTCAATTCTTCGTTGGTCTCTTTCCGGATGGTGCGCACACTCACCTTACCGTGCTCACATTCCTGACCAACCTGCTTCACCAGTTGTCTGCGTCGCTCTTCTGTCAGCATCGGAATGTTGATGATCACCTGTTGTCCGTCGTTCTGGGGCGTTAACCCAAGATTGGCATTCATGATTGCCTTCTCGATCTCGTAAATCAAACTTTTCTCCCACGGCTTGATGAAAATGGTTCTTGCATCGGGAGCAGTCATGGAAGACACCTGATTCAGCGGAGACATGGCTCCGTAGTAGGACACCATAATGCCATCGAGCATGGCAGGGTTTGCCTTTCCAGCCCTGATTTTAGTGAGCTCATGTGCCACGTGGTTGAGCGCCTTATTCATCAGGTCTTTTGCTTCATCAAGATACATTTGCAGTTCATCCATAACTGAAAATTCTTTAGTACTGATTGATTAACTGATTAACGTTCCGGCTTCCTCTCCTTTGACAATCTTCAAAAGGTTGCCCGTTTTATTCATATCAAAAACTATGATCGGAAGTTTGTTCTCCATACAGAGCGTAAACGCGGTCATATCCATGATATTCAAATTCTTTTCATATGCTTCCTGGAAGGACAACGTGCTGTACCGTGTTGCATCCGGATGCTTTTCCGGATCGGCGGTATAAACGCCGTCAACCCGTGTTCCTTTGAGTACAACCTGGCACTGTGTTTCAATCGCACGAAGACTCGCGGTAGAGTCCGTGGTGAAATAAGGATTACCGATACCCGCTCCGAATATCACGATTCTTCCTTTCTCCAGATGCCGGATGGCACGCCGGCGAATGAATGGCTCGCAAACCTGCTCCATCTTAATGCCCGCCATCAGTCGGGTGTACATGCCGTGCCGCTCGAGCGCGCTTTGCAACGCCATTGCGTTGATCACTGTCGCCAGCATGCCCATGTAGTCGCCCTGAACGCGGTCGATTCCCAGCGTTTCGGCCTGACCTCCCCGGAAGATGTTTCCGCCGCCGATCACGATGGCCACTTCAACACCGAGCTCCTTCACAGCCTGGATCTCCGCACAATACTGCTCCAGTACCTGCGGGTTGATGTTGGTGTTTTTTGCCGATCCCTGAAGGGCTTCGCCACTGAGCTTAAGTAAGATGCGTTTGTATTTCATGCGTTGTTACCGTATGCCGAACCCGCTGTCCGTATTGGACTGAGGGCTTTTGAAAATTGCAAATATAGGGAAGTAATAAAATTTCGAAGGGCTAAAATTCAACGAGAACCTGGTTTTTTTCCACGCTCTCGCCCTTTTTGATACGCACCGTTTTGATCTTGCCGGCACCGGGCGACTTAATGATGTTTTCCATTTTCATGGCCTCCAGGATGAGGATGGGATCGCCGGCCTGGACTTCGTCCCCTTCTTTCACACGCAGATCAATGATAAGTCCCGGAATCGGTGCCTTGATGTTGTTGACCTTTCCTGCGCCAACTGCCTGCATCCCCATTTGTTCAAGCAACATATCAAAGCGATCTTTCAACTCCACGTCGAAGATTTTGCCGTTGACTTTAACCCGACATGTCTTTGTCGCCTCTTCCATTTTCACAATTTCGGCCGTCATGCTGCGTGGACCGGCGAGCACATGAAAAGTACCAGAATCAATTTTGGAGAGGTCGAGCGGAAACTCTGCATCGTTGACAAAATATTTTCCGTCGCGGTGCTCGATGGAGATGGAACGTTGATTGACAGTGGCTTTGAACATGGCACAAAGCTAAAACTAAATCCGGTGCAGCGATCACCACTTGCACGAAAGAAACCATTTGATATACATTTGCACCGTCCCGGGAAGGTCCCGGGCGAGGGGTGCCTTTAATATAACGGGCTGAGATCATACCCAAAGAACCTGATGCCGGTAATGCGGACGAAGGGAACAAGGCAATCCTGCTTTGAGCAGGACCGGTTAAACGCTGTTCATTCCCCTGTGACAGCCAGTTTAAACCAAATCAATTTTATGTTCAAGTTTTTATGCAGCGCAGTACTGGTGCTTTATGGCATCGGCGCACATGCACAGTTTGTCGTCAGCGGCCGTGTGTCCAGCGACAAAGAGCCCTTGCCGGGCGCAACGGTGAGGCTACTCGAAAACAAATCAACGACAGTGACCGATGCATCGGGGCGGTTTAGTCTGCCACCCGTTTCCGCGGGCACGTACACGTTGCAGGTGAGTTTCATCGGATTTGAAACACTGGAAAAGCGCGTTGAAGTTTCGGAGTCGACGGACCTCAACATGACACTGAAACAAACATCCATCATCGGAGATGAAGTGGTGGTCCGGGCAACGCGCGCAACCGACAAGACGCCGACTACATTCACGAACATTTCGAAGGAGGCCATCACGAAACAGAACTTCGGGCAGGACATGCCCTTTCTTCTGAACTGGATACCTTCCGTGACTACCACTTCTGATGCCGGTACTGGAATCGGTTACACCGGAATACGTATTCGGGGAAGTGATGCAACGCGCATCAACGTCACCATCAATGGCGTTCCCTACAACGACGCAGAATCGATGAATACGTTTTGGGTGGATATTCCGGACATTGCTTCCTCCACGGAGAATGTTCAGATTCAGCGCGGTGTCGGCACTTCAACAAATGGTGCTGCTGCTTTCGGAGCAACCATTAATCTTCTGACGAATGCTAAGTCCCAGAATCCATATGCCGAGCTGACGAACGGTTTTGGCTCATTCGGCACGCGCCGTCACACATTTTCGTTTGGAACAGGCCAACTGAACAATCACTGGAACATTGAAGGACGATTAAGTCGCATTGAGTCCGATGGATTTATTGATCGGGCTACAGCTGATCTTCGTTCCTATTATTTCGCCGCGACCTATTCTTCCAAAAAGACAACATTAAAAGCAATGACCTTCGGAGGGAAGGAACGTACCTATCAGGCGTGGTATGGCGTGCCGGAAAGCAGGCTTCGCAACGACACAGAAGCGATGCTGACCACAGCGGCCAACGAAGGATGGAATGAAGAACAAACACAAAATCTGCTGAACTCCGGCAGCCGCACATTCAATCCGTATTTCTATAAAAATCAGGTCGACGATTACCAGCAAGATCATTATCAGCTCCACCTCACGCAGCAGCTGAGTGAAGCACTCACCTTGAATTCGTCGCTTCATTATACTCCGGGTAAAGGATTTTATGAGGAGTATCGATTTGATCAGGATTTGGAAGACTATGGACTTTCACCCATTACCATTGGAGACTCCGTCATCAGTTCCACCGATTTGATTCGACGCCGGTGGCTGGATAATGACTTCTATGGAATCACCTGGGCCGTGAACTACGATAAGAACAAATGGAACGTAGTATTTGGTGGAGGATGGAACAGATATGATGGCGATCACTTTGGTGAAATTGTGTGGGCTGAAGTATCGCCCGTACCACATCTCTATCGTTACTATTTCAATAATGGAGACAAGCGTGACTTCAACAGCTATGTAAAGATCAATCGCGCAATCGGCGACCAGTTCAACGCCTATGTCGATTTACAATACAGACAAATTGACTACCAGGTACAAGGTCTGGAGAATGAGCAATATGAACTCGACCTGAATACGTCGTTTCAATTTTTCAATCCGAAAGCAGGAATTACCTGGGCACCAACCAGCGAGCAGCAGTTTTATGCTTCCTATGCCGTCGCAAACCGGGAGCCGGTACGCTCCGATTTTGTAGACAATCCCGGGAGCGCACCGAAGTATGAAACGCTGCGGAATTTAGAAATAGGTTCGCGACGAACAACTGGGAACTATACCTTCAATTTGAATTATTACTACATGCACTACGACAATCAACTTGTGCTCACTGGTGCATTAAATGATGTCGGCGCGCCCGTTCGAACGAATGTGGACAACAGCTACCGCATGGGTATTGAAGGAGAATTGATGTGGAAGCTCTCCAATAAATGGCAATGGATGATTAACGCCACCTGGAGCAGAAACAAAATCAGAAACTTTACGGAAGTATTGTACGACTACGGACCGGACTTCGATGACTTCATCACAGTAGAGCGCAACTATCGAAACACCGATATTTCATTTTCCCCGGAGTGGATCGCTGGATCAACCATTTCATTCTTCCCGGTTTCCGGAGCTGAAATCTCTTTGCTCAGCAAATACGTGGGCGATCAATATCTCGACAACACGTCCAATGAACGGAGGACGCTCGATGCATTTTTTGTTCAGGATGTGCGGTTCAATTACAGCCTGAAGCCGTCATTTATGCGCGAGATGGTTTTCAGCGTTCTGGTGAACAACCTGCTCGATGAGCAATATGAATCCAACGGATATACGTGGGGATACCTTGCCGGTGCGTTCGAGGCGCGGGAAAATTATTATTACCCACAAGCTGGCCGTAACTTCATGATCATGCTGACCCTGAAAATTTAATATGCTGATCATCCTGCAAGACTACAAGGAAGCTGTCTCAAAAGGGCAGCTTTTTTGTTGCCAAAGGTGTTCAATGCAGTGTGCCCTTCGACTCCGCTCAGGGTACACCTTCGAAGGGCGAGTGCCATGTGGCACGACCCGCGGAACTGCGACGTGAGGAGCAGGGCGGCGGGACGCGCCCAATTCATGCAACTGGCTGACCGCTCAAACCTTATTTTTTTTGTGACGACGGAACCTTTAACCATCGCCAGCGTGTATTTTTAACGAACAAATCCCATGAAGCCCCTTCGATTCATCGACTCCTTCCTCCGGTTAACACGCGCCTGGAACTTGTTGATCATCGTATTCTCGCAATTTCTCGTCGCGGCGATGCTCGTGGGGGTTCACACGCTCGCAGACTGGCGGCTCTATGCACTCTCGCTCAGCACGACGCTGATTGCAGCCGCCGGATATATCATCAACGATTACTACGATGTGAAGATTGATCTCGTCAACAAACCGGGCAGGGTTGTTATTGGAAAAAACATTACCCGCCGGTATGCGATTCTTTTTCATTCGCTGCTCAGCTTTGCTGGCATCGGAGTCGGACTATTTCTAAACTGGCGCATCGGAGCCATTAATCTCGTATCTGCCTTTTTTCTCTGGTGGTATTCCAACGACCTGAAGCGCCAACCGTTCATAGGAAATTTCACCGTTGCGTTACTTACGGGTTTATCCATTCTCATTGTTGATGCGCTCTACCAGACAGGCAATATCTTGATTGTCGTGTATGCGCTGTTTGGTTTCTTCATGACGCTTATCCGCGAAATCATTAAAGACATGGAGGATCTGAAGGGAGATAAGTCGTATGGATGTAAAACGCTTCCGATCATCTGGGGCATGCGCAAAACCAAGCAGGTCATCTACATGATTCTCGTCTTGTTTGTGACGGCTGTTTTTGGTCTCAACCTTATTTTCGCCAGTCTCCCTCAATTTTATTTTGTACTGTTCCTGTTCCCTGCCCTTCTTGTGCTCGTTGTGCGCCTGGTGCGGGCGGATACGACGAAAGACTTTACCTGGCTGAGCGGATTTTGCAAGGCCATCATGCTGCTGGGCGTGCTGAGCATCGCCTTTATTTGATTTTTTCCTTTCTTTGCGTCTCATCATGCCAACCTATCGCCTAGCTATTTTCGCCAGTGGAAGCGGCTCCAATGCCGAAGTCATCGCGCGCTACTTTAATGGACATCCTGATATTGCTTGTGTATTGATTGTCTCCAACAAGTCCGATGCTTACGTTCTTGAACGCGCCAGACAATTGAACATTCCGTCGTTTGTCTGTCCTAAAAATGAATTTCAAGATGGGAAAGAGTTGATGGAAGTGTTGCGCAGCTACAACGTCACTCATGTGGTGCTGGCGGGATTTCTTTTACTGATTCCACAATACCTGATTCAGGCATTTCCTGATCGCATCGTAAACATTCATCCGGCGTTGCTGCCGAAGTACGGAGGAAAAGGAATGTATGGCATGCGTGTACATCAGTCCGTAAAAGCGGCTGGAGAAAAAGAATCAGGAATTACAATTCATCTGGTGAATGAGCACTACGACGAAGGGGAAATTGTTTTCCAGGCAAGGTGTGAAGTCAGACCAGAAGATACGCCGGAGCAAATTGCTCAATCGGTACAAAAGCTGGAGCACGAACATTACCCACGCGTGATTGAAGCCTGGGTGAAGCGCAGTTGATCAATCACTTCTGCTTAAGCACGACCGTTTCGAAATCACTCGTTTTTTGAATCTTGTCAAAAACACCCCGAATGAATTCGTCGGGTGTGGCGAGCTTGCGACGGGTCATATCAATCCATGCACCGTCAACTTCCAACGTAGCGGCTACTGTACCATCTTCTTTTAAAAACCGATGGCGAAGGCTCCAACGACTGTAATCTTCGCTTGCTTTATGCAACTCAACGTGAAGGCTTATTTTGTCTTCAAATAAAATTTCCCTTCTGAAAACAGCTTCCTCGCGGAAAAGAATCGGACCGATCATCATGGTCTCCAGTTTTTGCGTGGTGAGGCCGAGTTCACTCAGCAAATGCATACGCGCGGAAGCGCCATAATCATAGTACACGGAATGCCGGAGATGGCGGTTGGCATCGATATCCGACCACCGGACCTGAACCTGATATTGGAACATGATTGATTTTCTGCTTTAGCTTTATTCGTCTTCGCGAAGTCTGTCAGGGCGTATTGATTTCATTAAATGTCGTTCCCGGAGCATCGTCTGTCCAGCTCATGGGATACTTCTCATCCAAAAACTCCAGCGAGTCGGTTGTCAGGAACAATGGTCTGAACGTGTCGATCATCACCGCGAGCTCGTGCGTTTCTTTGGCGCCGATACTCTTCTCCACCGTACCTGGATGAGGGCCGTGCGGAAGTCCCCCCGGGTGCAGCGTAAATGATCCACGCTCGATACCCCGACGACTCATAAAATTACCCTCAGCATAGTAGAGCACTTCGTCGCTGTCAATATTGCTGTGGTTGTAAGGCGCAGGAATCGCCAGTGGATGATAATCAAACAAGCGCGGCACAAAGGAACAGATTACAAAATTGTGCGCCTGGAAAGTCTGATGAACTGGCGGTGGCTGATGAACGCGGCCGGTGATTGGCTCGAAATCATGTATTGAAAATGCATAAGGCCAGAGAAAGCCATCCCATCCGACGAGATCCAACGGTGAGTAATCATACACATATGGATGGAGATAACCTTGCTTTTTGATCTTCATCAAAAACTCTCCTTTTGAAGTATCGGTAATCAATTCGTGCGGCGGTCTGATGTCGCGCTCACAGTAGGGCGAATGCTCCAATAATTGTCCGAGCTGATTGCGGTATCTCTTCACTGTTTCCACCGGAGAGGCCGCCTCAATGATCAACAGACGAAGAGGCCCTTCTTCAAATTCAAGTTTGTAAATTACCGTGCGCGGGATTACCACATAATCCCCTTGCCTGATTTCCAGCTTACCAAATTGTGAAATGAGTACGCCTTTACCATCGTGCACATACAACACTTCATCACCCTCGGCATTTTTGTAGAAATAATCCATCTTCCGCTGTTTGGGCGAGCAAATGGAAATGGAACAATCGGCATTGGCAAGCAATACTTTTCGCGCCGAAAGAAAATCTTCTCCTGTTGTCGTAACCTTAGAGGTGTTCAGGTGCGTCTGACGAAGCGCATAATCGCGCACGATCTCTGGCGCATACTTGACGGGTGCACCAACGGACTTAATTCGGGTGGGCGGATTGATATGGTACAGCGTGGAGTAAACACCGGAAAAACCTTCGGAGCTCACCAGCTCTTCTTTGTAAAGACTTCCATCCGGTTGCCTGAATTGAATGTGTCTTTTCGGCGGAATATTTCCAAGGCGATGATAATACATAATGGTTTGGTTGTTCGGTGAATTACATTTTCACGCGTTCAAGATCGGGAATGCGATCGCGAAATTGAAGTGCTTTTTGAAATACTTCGTTCGTCTCATTGAAAATCGGGTAAAACCCTTTATTACCCCAGATCTTCCGCGCGATGTGTGATTTCACGTGAACCTGAAACACCCGCTTTTTCAACTTCAGTTCTTTGTAGTCTGGCTTGACTTTATTTGTCTCTCCGGTCTTCGCCAGATCATTCAGCATGGCGTCAGTCACCTCAAAATTCCTGTAGAATTTTTCAAAGCCCATGGCCTGCAATTTCTCCTTATTCTTCTCTGCATAGTTGAAGGTATATTCCTGGATAGCGGTAGACGTGTACAATTCGTTCAGATATAAACTATTCCATGACGTATCGAGCGGAACAAAATAATCAGGCATGATGCCTCCGCCACCGTAGACCGGCCGGCCATTGGCGGTAACGTATTTCAACGAATCGGCAAACTTGATGCTGTCGGCGTGGAAGAACTCGCCATGGTTATACCGGCTGATGATGTCTCTGGAATATTCGTCTCCGTCTTCATACGGTTTCTGAACCGACCTTCCGCTCGGGGTGTAGTACCTGGAAATAGTCAGTCGAAGTTCAGAGCCATCCGACAATTCGAATGGTGACTGAACAAGACCTTTTCCAAAACTGCGGCGGCCAACGATGAGTGCGCGGTCATTATCCTGCAGCGCTCCGGCGACAATTTCCGATGCAGACGCGCTGCCTTCATTGATCAATACAATTAAATCACCTTTCTCAAAATCGCCCTTGCTTGTCGAGGACGCTTCGTCATTGTATTTCCGCTCTTTACCTTTTTGTGAGACAATCAGTTTACCTGCCGCCAGAAATTCATCGGCTATTTCAATGGCGCGGTTCATGAACCCGCCAGGATTTCCCTGAAGATCAAGAATCAATTTGGTCATTCCCTGCTTCTTCAAATCCTCCATAGCGGCCATAAACTCATCATAAGTTGTCGCCGAGAAACGATTCACTTTGATGTAGCCAGTTTCTCTATCCACCATATAAGCCACATCCACGGAGTTGTTTGGAATCTTATCACGTACAATCGTGTACTCAATGCGCTTGTCGCCGCGCAACACACTCACCTTCACCTCCGTACCACGAGGTCCCTTCAATGCCTTCATTACATCGGCGGTGGTGATTCCAATGCCCGCCACATTTTTGCCGTCCACCTCCACGATCTTATCACCGGACATGATGCCCAGTGCTTCTGAAGGTCCGCCGCTCAGGGGCGTCACGACGACGATGGTGTCGTCGAAAATATTAAACTCCACGCCAATGCCGTCAAAATTACCTTGCAGGTCTTCATTGGCTGCAACCCGATCAGTAACAGGAATGAACGACGAATGCGGATCGAGTTTGTTGAGCATATGAACGATGGCATCATCAACCAGTTTGGATGTATTGATGGTGTCCACATAATCCTCCTGTATTTGTGAAAGCACGTCGCGAAACTTCTGAACCTCGCGGTTCACGTCCGCATTGCGCTTGCCACCCGCCATGGTAGCCCCGATGAGTACGCCGGCTGCGAGGCCAATGGCAAGTACAATGGGCAGACGAATGTGGTTACTGGAATTCTGAGTCATATTAAGATTTTAGTGACTAAACGAACAACGAAAATAAATGTTGGATTCGAATTTCAACCGTTTTGGCGTTTTTTATCCCGTTTGGCCTCCCGTGGCACCAAATCTTTTCGTCGATTTTACAAATCTCTTTTAGTCTTCTTCTGTTTATATTTACGAGGATGGACAAGGTCGCTCTGGGAAGAAAAAGAATTGCTGACATCGTGGATGAAAACTACGTTCACGGTTATGTGCTTTTCTTCTTTGGCATCCGGTTCTACGAGTATTTTGAGCAAACGCTGGAGGAGGTCTGCCGGCAGCGGGGTTTAAAGATTGATCAGGTTATCCGGGAACTGGAATCACCGTCCCAGGTTCTGGAAACAAACTTGCCCCTGGTCTCTTATCCCACGGACCTCATCATTCAATACCTCAAGCATGCACACTTTCTGTTCATCAAGCATAAGCTGCCCTACATTGCTGGATTAATAGACAGCTTTCAGGCAAGACACGATGATTATCTGGTCATTGAACGCGACCTGAAGCTAGTGTTTCCGCTCTTCGTCGAAGATTTCATTCATCACATATACGAAGAAGAAGACACGCTCTTCAACCATATCTCCCAACTGGAGCGAGCCCTGCAGGGCAAGATCCAACCTGGACGTCTGTATTATCTTTTGGAGCGTCACTCGGTTCAGAAGTTTGCACTCGAGCACGAGGTACACGATGACGAAATGGAAGGCATCCGCCGCATCACCAGCGATTACGCCATCAACGAGCACACGCCGCTTCACATTCGGGTATTGTACAACGAATTGAGCGCCTTCGAAAAGAGCTTGATAAACCATGCCCGGATTGAGAACGACATTTTATTCCCCAAGGCCATGGCCCTGGAGAACAAGGTTAGAAACGCGTTCTTCGAAAAATCCAAATTGAACTGACGTGGGTCGTGTGATGGCCATCGATTACGGCCTCAAGCGCACCGGACTGGCGGTGAGCGATCCCCTACGCATCATCGCTACGCCGCTCGAAACAGTGGCCACTGAAAAGATTTTTGAATACCTGAAGTCCTACTGCTCAAAGGAGCCGGTGGACCAATTTGTCGTGGGCATGCCACGCAACCTGAAGAATGAAGACTCGGCCATTGCTCCTGCCGTCCGGAAGTTCATCACGGAACTCAAGACGCTCCTGCCCCACATCCCCATTGAGGAAGCGGATGAGCGATTTACCTCATCGATGGCTCAGCGGGCGCTGATTGACGGAGGAATGAAAAAGAAAGACCGTCAGAAGAAGGAGAATGTGGATCGGGTGAGCGCGGCCATCATTTTGCAGTCGTTCCTGTATCGCATTGGTTGAATTCTGTGTGCGATTCTCCTTTAAAGATTAATTTTGCGCATGATTTATCCGATTGTGATGTATGGAGACCCGGTTCTGCGCCAGCGCGCAAAAGACATTGAGCCGGGCACTGACCTGAAACAGCTGATCGAAGACATGTTCGAAACCATGTATGCAGCCAGCGGTATTGGCCTGGCGGCTCCTCAGATTGGCAAAAGTATCCGGTTGTTTATCGTAGACGGACGGGAGCTGGATGAAGAACCCGGCATGGAGGATTTTAAGAAAGCGTTTATCAATCCGGTGATCCTAGAAGAAGAAGGTGACCGGTGGGACTTTGAAGAAGGATGCCTCAGCATCCCGAACATTCGCGAACGCGTTGCGCGACAGGAGAAACTGAAGATTCGTTATATGGATGAAAACTGGGTGGAGCACACCCACGAATTTGATGGAATGAAAGCCCGCATCATCCAGCACGAATACGACCACATTGAAGGAAAACTCTTTATCGACTACCTGACGCCTCTGAAAAAACGGATGCTGAAAGGCAAATTAGCCGACATCTCCAAGGGCAAAGTTGACACCGAGTACCGAATCGTTGCAGCAAAACGATGAAACCATCGCGGCTTCCCGACGTCGGCACCTCCATCTTTACCGTTATGTCGGCCCTTGCCCAGGAGCACCAGGCCATCAACCTGTCTCAGGGGTTCCCAGACTTCCCTATTGATCCGGAGATTATTGAATTGGTCCATCGCTTCATGAAGGATGGTCATAACCAGTATGCGCCGATGGCGGGTGCCTTACCTCTGCGGGAAGCTATTGCCGGTATGATTGCCAAATCCTACGAACGTGAACTTGACCCTGTAAACGAAGTCCTCGTGACTGCCGGTGCAACGGAGGGGCTATACGCCAGCATTGCCGCTTTCGTGCATCCTGGCGATGAAGTCATCATTTTCGATCCGAGCTACGATTCCTATGACCCGGCCATTCGGCTGAACGGCGGGATTCCCATACGGATAAAATTAACTTTTCCGGATTTTCGAATTGACTGGGAGCAGTTGGAGCATGCTCTGTCGCCCCGAACCCGGATGATCATCATCAACTCGCCCCACAATCCGAGCGGGGCGGTGATGAGCAACGAGGATATGCAACGGCTTGCCACCGTTGTTCTGTCGAGAGACCTCATTCTGCTCAGCGACGAAGTTTACGACCGCCTGATTTTTGATGGACACGCGCATCAAAGCGTCTTAAAGTATCCCGAACTCAGGCGGAATACCCTTGCTGTTTTCTCCTTTGGAAAAACTTTTCACGCCACCGGCTGGAAAGTAGGGTTTGTTGCGGGCGACGCTTCCCTGCTCGCAGAAGTAAGAAAAACACACCAGTTCATTGTTTTCAGCGTCCACACCCCGACGCAACTGGCGCTTGCAGAATACCTGAGGCAGCCATTGCGCTATGAGCAGCTGGGTAATTTCTATCAGAAAAAACGCGATTTTTTTCTCGGCCAGATGCAGGGCTCACGCTTCACTCCCCTCGCCTGCTCCGGCTCCTATTTCCAGCTGATGTCTTATAGAAACATCAGCGATTTGCCTGACGTTGACATGGCCCGCTGGCTGACCACAACGCACAAAGTCGCTGCCATCCCCGTGTCGGTTTTTTATCAGGACGGCACTGATAACCGAGTCCTTCGTTTTTGCTTCGCAAAACAAGAGCAAACGTTGGAAAAGGCATGCGCCGTGCTCCGCGCGATCTGATTGGGAAATAATAAACCGGGAACAGCCGTCATGCCTGCAATTTCTTAGACATTTTGCCCTGCTTTCTGTTTCTTTGCAGTCCCAAAGCCATTTGGGATTTAGTAACCACTACGACACCAAGGCCTTATGCAGGATCTCAAGATTACGCTTGTCCAGTCTGACCTCCACTGGGAGGATGTTGAAGCAAACCTGGCCATGTTTGAAGAGAAAATATGGCAGATCGGAAGCAGTACCGACGTCATCATCCTGCCAGAGATGTTCACCACGGGCTTCACCATGGCTGCACCCAAGCTTGCCGAGCACATGAACATGCGCACGTTCAAGTGGATGAAGCAGATGGCCGACCAGACAGGCGCGTTGATACTTGGCAGCTATATCGTGACCGTACACGAGCGATACTATAACCGACTCCTGTGGATGGAACCGGGCGGAAATTTCAAGACGTACGATAAGAGACACCTTTTCCGGATGTCCAATGAACACAAAGTTTATACGCCGGGAGAGAGTATGCTGATAGGAACATGGAAGGGATGGCGGATATGTCCGCTGGTGTGTTATGATCTTCGATTCCCCGTGTGGAGCCGAAACCGGTGGGATCGTCAAACCAACAAGCTCTCGTATGACTTGCAGGTCTATGTGGCGAATTGGCCCACGGCGCGCATCGATGCCTGGGACACGTTGCTTAAGGCGCGGGCGATTGAGAACCTCTCTTACGTGGCCGGGGTAAACCGAATTGGCCAGGATGAAAATGGTGTCGAATACAACGGCCGCTCCTCGGTGATGAGTCCGAAAGGCGAGCCTATTTTCATCACCGAAGGCTCTGAAACCTCAAAAACGATTGAATTAAATGCCCATTCTCTGGAGGCGTTCCGGGACCGCTTCCCGGCATTTCTCGACGGAGACGAGTTCTCCATTGAATTTGAACAATATGAAGAGACCGACTTCGGCTCTTAATTCATCAATTTTATAACGACCAATTCCAAACCATGCTGACCAAAAAGATTAGCCGCGCACTCATTTCTGTATTCTATAAAGACAACCTCGAACCAATTATTCATCTGCTCGGAAAAAACGGTGTCGAGTTTGTTTCCACTGGCGGCACGCAGGATTTTATTGAGAAACTCGGCTATCCGGTAACGCCTGTCGAGCAACTGACCGGGTACCCGTCGATTTTCGGCGGCCGGGTAAAAACATTGCATCCGGCAGTCTTTGGCGGTATTCTCTATCGGAGAGACGATGCAGGCGATCAGGAGCAGGCGAAGAACTTTAACATTGGTTCAATTGATCTGGTCATCGTCGACCTGTATCCGTTCGAGGAAACAGTAGCCAAGGGAGGCAGCGAAGAAGACATCATCGAAAAGATAGACATCGGTGGCATATCACTCATCCGCGCCGCGGCCAAGAACTTCAAAGATGTCGTTATTGTCTCTTCCAGAAACCAATACCCGCAATTGCTCGAACTGCTGCAATCCAGAAACCTGACGACTGACCTTGGCGATCGCAAACGCTTTGCAGCGATGGCTTTCGACACCAGCTCGCATTACGATTCTGCCATCTTCAACTATTTCAATGGAGAATTCGCTATGCCGGCATTCAAGAAGAGCATCAGCGGAGGCCGGACGTTGCGCTACGGAGAAAATCCCCACCAGAGCGGTGCGTTCTATGGCAACCTGGACGATCTTTTCGAACAATTGAACGGTAAAGAACTTTCTTATAACAACCTGGTCGATGTGGAGGCAGCGGTGCAGCTTGTACAGGAATTTGACGAGACGGCATTTGTCATCATCAAGCACACCAATGCGTGCGGCGTGGCAACTGCGCCAACTGTTCTTGAGGCGTATCGAAAGGCGTTTCAAGCCGATACCATCTCCGCATTCGGAGGCATCCTGGCGACGAACAAGAAAATTGATGTAGCGGCCGCCGAAGAAATAAATAAGCTGTTTTTTGAGATACTCATCGCGCCTGCCTACGATGCAGACGCACTTACCCTTCTTAAGTCCAAGAAGAACAGGATGCTCCTCCTTCAGAAGCAGCCCTTGCAGCAGAAGAAGCAATTCAAGAGCATGCTCAACGGAGTAATCGAGCAGGATATGGACTTAAAGACGGACAACCATGCCGATTTGAAGGTGATGACCCGACGCGCTCCAACACCTGCCGAAACGGAGGCGCTCCTTTTCGCAAGCAAGGTTTGCAAGCATACAAAATCAAATACCATCGTGCTTGCCGTTGACGGTCAGCTGCTTGCCAGCGGTGTCGGGCAGACTTCCCGCGTTGATGCGTTGAAGCAAGCCATTGAAAAAGCACACCATTTTGGATTCAAACTAAACGGGGCGGTCATGGCCTCCGACGCGTTTTTTCCCTTCCCGGATTGTGTGGAAATTGCCAGCAAGGAAGGCATAACTGCGGTTATTCAGCCGGGAGGCTCGGTGAAGGATCAGGAGTCTGTAGACTTTTGTGACTCCCGCAGCATGGCGATGGTCTTCACAGGGACCCGCCACTTTAAACACTGACAGGCATCAGTGGCAATCTAAAAAATGATGTACGTTCTGATGCCGATGTTTTCGGTTGATGAACTGCTGTGCAAGTTATTGTGCAGGCCTGTTTACGCTCCTTTGCGCTTGTAAGTTTTTAGGCCTTTTAGCTTGCTGAAACACATCATTATTTATGTAATTTCGTGCCTTCAACGAAACGTCACTTTTAAGCCTTTCATAACTCAATGGGATTTTTTGATTTCTTCACCAGCGACATTGCCATGGACCTCGGCACGGCAAATACGCTGATTATCTACAAAGACAAGATTGTTGTAGATGAACCCTCAATCATCGCGCTGGATAAGGTCAATGCAAAGGTGCTCGCCATTGGCAGAGAGGCCATGCAAATGCACGAGAAAACCCATGAGCACATCAAGACCATCCGACCACTGAAGGAAGGCGTTATCGCCGATTTTCAGGCGGCCGAGATGATGATTCGCGGCCTGATCAAATTAATTGACTCAGGAAAGCGGATGTTCCCGCCGTCCTATCGCATGGTAATCTGTATTCCTTCTGGCATTACGGAAGTGGAGAAACGTGCCGTGCGCGACTCGGCGGAGCACGCGGGTGCCAAGGAAGTGTACATGGTTTATGAGCCGATTGCAGCAGCCATCGGGACCGGGATAGACATTGAGATGCCTGTCGGAAATATGATTGTCGACATCGGAGGAGGAACGACGGACATCGCGGTCATTGCCTTATCAGGTATTGTCTGCGACCAGTCTATCCGCGTGGCGGGAGATACATTCAACCGCGACATCCTCGACTATATGAGACGCCAGCACAACCTGTTGATTGGCGAACGCTCTGCGGAAAAAGTGAAGATTGAAGTTGGTTCAGCGCTGACGGAACTTGATGACGGACCGGATGATTATGAAATCCGCGGCCGTGACCTCATGACGGGTATCCCCAAGACGATCAAAATTTCCTATTCAGAAGTCGCCTTCGCGCTGGATAAGTCTGTTTCGAAACTGGAAGAAGCTGTATTAAAAGCGCTCGAAACAGCACCCCCTGAATTGTCGGCGGACATTTACGAACGCGGTATCTACCTGACAGGAGGAGGCGCCTTGCTGCGTGGCCTGGACAAGCGTCTTGCATTAAAAACAAAACTGCCCATCCATGTGGCGGAGGATCCGTTGCGCGCCGTTGTGCGTGGTACCGGAGCTGTACTGAAGAATCTTGATAAATACCGTGCTGTACTGATGACCTGATGGGATAGATGGAAAGGCTCTTTTATTTCATTTATCAGTATCGCGCCTTTTTTACTTTCCTGCTGCTTGAGCTCTTGTGCGGATGGTTAATCATCAGCAACAACCAATACCAAAGCGCCGGTTTTTTTAATACATCAAATTCAGCAATCGCCAGCCTGAACGAGTTCTCGCAGGGTGTGCGCGAGTACTTTTCACTTAGAGACATTAACACGGTGCTGGCCGAGGAAAACGCTTCCCTGCGCTCGCGGCTCGAACAGTACCAGCAGGCAAAGGACATCATTGGTGTTCCCCAGCAGGCGGATTCACTCGGACTGGACAGCGCAGTTGTACAACAATTTGATTTCATCAGCGCCAAAGTGATTAACAACTCCGTGCACAGGGCGACCAACTACATCACGATCAACAAAGGGTCTCAGGACGGTGTTGAGCCTGGCATGGCGGTCATTTCTTCGAAGGGCGTTGTTGGAAAAGTTCGCAATGTATCGAGACATTTTAGTGTAGTGACCAGCGTCCTTCACAAAGACGTTCTGGTATCCGTCCGACTTTCCCGAACGGGTGCGCTGGCTTCCGCCAAGTGGGATTCCAAGGGAGATCCGGGATATATCAATCTGCTTTATGTGCCGACGCATGTGAAGCCTCTTGCCGGCGACACGGTAGTAACCTCCGGGTTTTCATCGGTGTATCCACAAGGCGTGATGGTGGGAATCATCGAGGAAGTGAGTCAGAAAGAGGAAACGTTGTTCTACGATGTACGCGTAAAACTTTCGCAGGACTTCCGCAAGTTGTCATTTGTTGAAGTGGTGCGCAGCCATTTAAAACCTGAACTGGACTCGTTAGAGAGACCATTTGTGGAGACCGAGCAATAATGAACCGATCCGTAGTTATACAAAGCATATCATTCTTCATCTACCTGCTGTATCAGGGGTTGATATTGAAAGAGATTGTGCTCTTCAATACGGCGTTCTGTTTCCTGTATGTCGCATACCTGCTCTACCTGCCGGTGGAGACAAAAACATTACCCTTAATGCTGCTCGGTTTTTTACTCGGCTTTGGGGTGGATATTTTTTATGACAGCCTTGGCTTGCATGCCGGCGCATCTGTGTTGCTCTGCTACCTGAGAAATTACTATCTCAACGCAATCACCCCGCAAGGCGGCTACGACAGCAACGCAACGCCGTCCATCAGCAATAATGGAATTCAATGGTTTTTGGTGTACACCATTCCGATGGTTCTTATTCACCATGTATTTTTGTTCTTTACGGAAGCGGGAGGTTTTGCTACCTTCTGGTTCACCCTATGGAAAACCATAGTAAGCACGCTCTTCACCACACTGGTGACTGTCATTGTACAGTTTCTCTTCCCCAGCGGAAGGTATAGGTAATACGATTTTAACAAAATTAATCCAGGCTTGTCCGGGAGCATATGAACGAAGGCAGAAGAGAAATTATTCAGATTGCTTTTATTGCGGTAGGCGTAATTTTCCTCCTGAAACTTTTCTATATCCAGGTCATCGATGATGAATATGGAAAACTTGGAAATAGCAACGCGTTGCTTCGGCAGATTGATTACCCCGTGCGCGGATTGATCTATGACCGGAACAGCAAGTTGTTGGTTTATAACACCCCTGAATTTGACCTGCTCATCATCCGGCGAGAGGTAAAGAATCTGGATTCGGCCGCGTTCTGCCAGGTGTTCGAGATGAGTATCGAAGAGCTTCGGCAGAAGTTTAAGGATCTCGTTCATCGCAAAGAATATTCTGCAGTGAAACCAACGGTGTTTCTCACACAGCTTTCGACGACCGACTTCGCCCGGATTCAGGATCACATCGACAAATTCCCAGGGTTTTACATTCAGCCCAGAAGTACACGCGCTTATACGTCCACAGCCATGGCCAATGCGCTTGGTTACGTGAGCGAAGTAAGTAAGGGACAGCTGGAGCGGGATGAAGAAGGCATTTATAAGCAGGGCGACTACATTGGTCAGAGCGGCATTGAAGCCTATTATGAAAAATACCTGCGCGGCAAACGCGGTGTTCGCTGGAAATACAAAGATGTTCATGGGGTAGAAAAGGGCTCTTTCAACAATGGAGAGTGGGACACCCTGTCGGTTCCCGGCCAGGATCTGATGACTACGATCGACATCGACCTGCAGGAATACGGCGAGATGCTCTTCAAGGGAAAAGCCGGCAGTGTGATTGCCATCGAGCCGGCATCCGGAGAAATTCTGGCGATGGTTTCCGGACCCAGCTACGATCCCAACCTTCTCACCGGAAGGAACTACAGTTCCAATTATGTACTCATCAGCAACGACACCAACAAGCCGCTTTTCAATCGACCGTTGATGGCGCAGTATCGTCCTGGTTCTATTTTCAAGATTGCACAGGCGATGGTTGCACTTCAGGAAGGGGTGATTACTCCGGACACCCGCGTGCGCTGCGATCGTTCCATCATTAATTGTCACGGGCCACATAGCAACGAAGATCTTCGTGGCGCGATCACGCACTCCTGCAATCCGTACTTCCACAACGTACTGCGCAGGATGTTAAATCAGGGCAAATCAAACAGTCCGTTTGACGATACGCGTATTGGCCTTGAAGAATGGCATAAGCACATGTCAAGTTTCGGATTTGGCAAACCATTGGGAATTGATTTACCAAATGAAAAAGGTGGCAACGTACCTTCGCCTGCATATTACGATCGTGCTTACCGCGGACGCCCATGGAAATTCTCCAACATCTATTCCATTGCCATCGGTGAGGGCGAAAATCTGGTTGTGCCGTTGCAAATGGCCAACTTTGCAGCAACCATTGCCAACAAAGGATACTACTACACACCCCACCTGGTCAAATCAATCGGAAAAACAGGTAAGCCATTAGAACAATACCTGCAGAAGCATTATACAACAATCGATTCATCCTACTTCCGTATCGCGGCCGATGCCATGCAGCGGGTGGTGGAGGCAGGAACTGGACAGTACCGGGCGTCATTGAAAGATATTGTTGTGTGCGGAAAAACCGGAACAGTGCAAAACGAGCCACGTCCGGATCATTCTGTATTCATCGCATTTGCGCCAAAGGAAAATCCGAAGATTGCGGTCGCTGTGTACGTTGAATATCAGGGTCAGGGTGCACGCGCCGCGGCGTCCATCGCAAGTTTGATGATTGAGAAATATCTCTACGGGGCAACAAAACGCCCGCATATTGAAGAATACGTGTTAAGAGGAAAGTTTCTGGACTAAGTGAGAAGAGAAGAAAATATCAATTCGCAGCGGATAGACTGGATCACCGTTGCGCTTTACCTCCTCATCGTGATGATGGGTTGGTTGAATATCTACGCCGTCACCTATGACGAAGCTGCAGAGAAATCAATTTTCAGTCTGGACCTGAACTCCGGCAAGCAATTGATGTTCATCGCCGGAAGCCTGTGCATCATTGTCATCATCATGATCATTGATCGCCAGTTCTACGAGAGCTTTTCCTATATCATCTACGGGCTTCTGATGATTCTATTGGTCCTTGTGCCCATCATTGGAAAAGAAGTGGGTGGTAATAAAGCCTGGCTCGGCGTAGGTTCCTTCGGTGTACAACCGTCGGAGTTTGCAAAAGCCGCCACGGCGCTTGTCGTCGCGAGGGTCATTGGCGGTATTGGCTTCAGAATAGATAACCTGCGCAACCAGGCAATTCTGTTTGCCATCATCGGCGCCCCCATGATATTGATTCTCGGCCAGAAGGATACAGGAACCGCGCTCGTCTTCACGGCCTTCGTGATTGTCTTTTTCCGTGAGGGGATGTCTCCGTTTTTGATCATTGCCGGAATATGCGCTGCATTCCTTTTCATCGTCACGCTCATCTTCGACAAACTTTATATTGAAATTGCGATCGGCCTTTTGCTGATTGCCGTCATCATGATGGGCAAGAAAAAGGTTCGTCGGATTGCCATACTCACCATTGGCGCTGTTGCACTGTGCCTGATTGTGGAGAGTGTCGACTATACGGTCAATCATGTGCTCAAGCCTCACCAGCGTAACCGGGTGAAAATACTTGTCGACCCCGATCTCGATCCCAAAGGTGCAGGATGGAATGTGACGCAGTCTAAAATTGCGATTGGAAGCGGTGGCTTTCTTGGGAAAGGATTTCTGGAAGGCAGCCAGACGAAGTACGATTTTGTACCTGAACAGAGTACGGATTTTATCTTCTGCACCATTGGCGAAGAGCACGGATGGATTGGAAGTTTATTCACCATCGCGCTGTTCATGGGATTGATGCTTCGCGTCATCTTCCTCGCCGAACGACAGAAAAGCAGATTTGCCAGAGTGTACGGCTACTCCGTTGCCTGCATCCTGTTCTTCCACTTTGCCGTGAACATCGGTATGACGATTGGGTTATTTCCTGTGATTGGTATTCCACTCCCCTTCTTCAGCTACGGGGGCTCCTCGCTCTGGGGGTTCACCATTCTGTTATTCATCCTGGTGAAGCTTGACGCCCATCGGATGCAGGTGCTGCAAAGAATGTAGTGGGTGTGCGTTAACTGAAGCGCTTCTCCAGCATTTCCATGAATTCATGGAACTCCTTGCTGTCGCGGTCCCACGTTGTGGAATGCGGCTCCAGGAATTCCAATGCTTCCCTGAGATTGCTCAGCTGATCCAGTTCATCGATCACCCGTGAAAACGACTCAAAGTCTCCGTAGAAAAGCACCTTGGTGAACATGAACTTCTGATTGATGCTGAGGTTCTCCCGAATCTTCGAAATCTTTCTCAGATTATCCATGACCGCCTGAGGCTTCACTCCATTTGAAACAACCTCCTGTTTTTTGGTTTCTAACGGAGGGGCTATTGGATTTTGATGCGCTGGCTTCTCGACAACGGGCTCATGTTTCGTCTCCACAACCGGCAAAGTCGGGACGAAGAATTTTGCCGGGTCAAGAACAGCTACCTCACTGAATTGTCTGACGTATTCTTCAACATCCTCCGGGGTAAAATTCACCTCCTCCAGTATTTCATCAAGAACCGCGAAAGCCTCGTTGCCGGCAAGTTCAGCGACATTGCGTTCTTCAAGCTTCTGTAACATGCGCTCCAGCGGCTTCTTATTTACCTTGAGGTATTTCAGTTCTTCTTTAAATGCCTGCACCTCCAGTAAGTTGTTCTTACCCTGGATGAGCATGGCAAAAAAATCATAGGGATTAAAAATCACCATGAGTGTCTGACTCACCGCCTTTTTAAAAAGCGGCCTGAAGTGGCTGGACTCAATCAGGATGTGATTCGACAGCACATTCATATACTGCGCCAGTGCTTCCTTTACTTCCTCAGCTTCATAATCAAAGAATACGGTTTTTTGCTTCCTGGTCTCTTCCTTCCAGGATTTAAACAGTTCTTTTATCACAAAGAGATTCACCTGCTGCACATTGCTGAGCTTGAGAATTTCCTTTCCGCTGATTCGGGACTTGTCCGAAAAGAATGCATTGAGCACCTTATCCGCGTAGGCGTTGCCATAGAGGGAGATTGCTTCAAGGCTGATTTTCTCATCCATGATTGACTTGCCTTTGGTAATTTAGATTTTTAAAAATAAGGATAGTTGTTGAAAGGTCATTATCCGACTTGTGAAGATGGCAGAAATTATCATACAAAATCTCGGGCAAAAACACATAGCCGGCGTCACGGGCGAGAAGCCGATACTCCAACACCTCCACCAGGCGGGGATTGACTGGATGCATGCGTGTGGTGGCAAGGGCCGCTGCACGACCTGCTCACTGATTGTCGTGAGCGGGCTGGAAAATATGCAGCCGCTGTCGGCAGCAGAACAAAAGTACCGCACAACGGGCCAGCTACGGGAAAACGAACGCCTCGCCTGCCAGGCGAAGACGGATGCTGACCTTACCATCCGTGTGCCCGCCGCTTACCAACTCCCCCACCTGAGGTATTCCGACGAAACTGTATAATTCGCCAAGTACCATTAAATTGCATCATGTTTATTGAACCGCATTTGGGAGCCCGACGCCAGGCCGACCGCGCAGGCTGGATTGAAGTCATCTGCGGTTGCATGTTCTCCGGAAAAACAGAAGAACTAATTCGAAGGCTGAATCGTGCGTTGATTGCCAAACAGAAGGTTGAAATCTTTAAACCCGTTGTCGATAACCGATACCACCATCAGGACATTGTATCGCACAATCAAACTGCAATTCGTTCAACACCCGTCAATTTCGCAAGCGATATCTTATTGCTTGCAGGCGACAGTGATGTCGTTGGCATCGATGAGGCGCAATTTTTTGACGATGCGATTGTTTCGGTGTGCAATCAACTTGCAAACCAGGGCAAGCGTGTGATTGTTGCCGGCCTCGACATGGACTTTGAAGGAAAGCCGTTCGGTTCAATGCCCTATTTGCTGGCCGTAGCAGAATTTGTCACCAAGGTACACGCCATTTGTGCACGAACAGGAGAACTGGCTTCTTTCTCGTACCGACTTGCCTCCAACGACGAGCAGGTCATGCTGGGACAATTGGGCGAATATGAAGCGAGGAGCCGTCGCGCATTTGTGGAAGGTATGAAGGAGAGGCGGCCCGCTGACGATGGAAATACACGGCCGTGATTCAAAAAACGAGAGGCATTGTTTTCAGATTTACCCGCTACGGAGAAACTTCCATCGTAGTCACGATCTTCACGGAAGCGTTCGGCCTGCAGTCCTACCTGGTCAACGGCGTTCGTTCCAAGTCATCTAAAAATAAGATGGCGCTCTTTCAGCCGCTCACGCTGTTGAATCTCGTTGTGTATCACCGCGAGCGCGCAAACCTCGAGCGCATCAAAGAAGTACAATGCTTTCATCCTTATCGCACGTTACCGACAGACATCCGAAAGAGCACCATCGGAATGTTCATCATTGAAGTTCTGAACAAATGTATCCGCGACGAGATGCACGGCTCAGAGATATTTGAATACATCACCAATGCGCTGGTTTACCTTGACGAGGCGCCGGAGCGATTTGAAAATTTTCATCTGATCTTCCTGATCAGACTGTCGCGGTTTCTTGGGTTTGGTGCCTACCAGGCGAGTGATATTACCGGAGGATTCATGGCTTCTCCGGAACTTTCAAACATTATCGACCAACTGCTTCAGGCGAATCACGATACCGAAATTCAGATCACCGGTGCACAACGGAGGGAAATCCTCGATATGCTTCTGCTGTTTTATGCACACCATCTGGAAATTGGTGAATTGAAATCACTGGCGGTGCTTCGCACCATACTCAGCTAGTCGATTGCTGTATCGGTAATGGTGAGCTGTCCCCCGGAGAAAAAAGTCTCATATTGTCGCAAGGGTCTCCAGGCAGGACCCCCGGTCGGGTTTCCTGTGGCAAAATCAAAAGTGGAATTACAGCAAGGATCGATCATGAATAAGCCGGACGAGTGCGCTTCAACCGTGACGCAGGCTTCATTGGGCGTGAAGGAACAGTTGCGTTCGTAAGCAATAAATTGAGTGCTGCTCACGCGATACACAATGATTCCTTGTACGCCACCTTGCGCGGAGGTGAGTACACGAAATCCACCGTTCGTCTGCAAGGCAGCATTTTCAGGCAGACCTAAAGACAACACGATGTCGGGGAATGGCACATAAGGAATGGGCTCATCAAACAAATCGGGACTGCAGGCAGCGACACCGACCACCATGGCCATACAAAAGCGCGCAAAAAAACGACTACTTGTAATCATAAAATCCCTTCCCGGTTTTTCTTCCGAGGTGACCCGCGTCCACTTTCTGTTGTTGAATGCGGCTGGGTCTGAACTTGGCGTTCTGATGAAAAGCCTGAAACATGGAACTCGTCACTGAAAAGTTCACGTCCACGCCGATAAGGTCCATCAATTCAAAGGGGCCCATTCGAAACCCTGAGGCGCGCATCAATGTGTCAATCGACTTGAAATCTGCCACTTGTTCTTCCATGAGCAGAAGTGATTCGACATAGAAATGCCTTGCCACACGGTTAACGATAAATCCCGGCGCGTCTTGTGCCAATACCGCTTTTTTGCCGAGTTTTTCAGCGAGCGATAAGGTTAATGCAACAGTTTCGTCAGACGTGCCTCCGCCGCGGATGACCTCCACAAGTTTCATAACCGGGGCAGGATTGAAGAAATGCAAACCTGCAAAACGCTCGGGATATTTTAACACCGAAGCAATTTTGGTTACCGGAATAGACGATGTATTGGTGAGCAGAAGGCAGTCGCGCCCATTGAGCTTCTCAAGCTCTGAAAAGATTTTTTGCTTTACTTCTGTCTTCTCGATTACCGCCTCAATGGCTGCATCAACCTGAAGCAACCTGAAGTCACTTACCGGAGAAATCAATCCGAGAATTTCCTTTTTCCGATCGTCGGTAATTTTTCCTTTTTCTTTCAGGGAATCCAGCTGGAGCCGGATTGCATCAAGTCCACGCGACACGACACCAGCGTCGATATCGTAGAGCAGTACTTTGAATCCGGCCTGAGCACATACTTGTGCAATGCCTTGCCCCATCGTACCTGCGCCGATGACACCGATGCTGTTCATGTTGTGAATCGTCATGCTGTACCTTCTGTGTGAAATTGTTTCAGGAACCGTACATCATTCTCTGAGTACAGTCGAAGATCGTTTACCTGATAGCGGAGCTGCGTCACGCGTTCGATACCCATACCGAGCGCAAACCCAGTATATTCCTCCGGATCCACACCACAATTTCTCAGAACATTGGGATGGACCATACCCGCACCTGCGATTTCCACCCAGCCGCTCCTCTTGCAAACGACACAACCATCCCCTTTACAAATCAGACACGTTACATCAATTTCCGCACTTGGCTCTGTGAAGGGAAAGAATGAAGGACGGAGACGAAGTTTGATATCCTTTCCATACATCTCTTTCGCGAAGTGGTATAAGGTCTGTTTCAGATCGGCGAAGCTGACATTCTTGTCTACGTAAATCGCTTCAACCTGATGGAAAAAGCAATGCGCCCGGGCGGAGATGGCTTCATTTCTATACACCCTTCCTGGCATGATTGCCCGAACAGGAGGCTTTTGCTTCTCCAGCAGCCGAATTTGAACATTTGAAGTGTGAGTCCGGAGTAATTTGTCGCCTCCTTCTGTCGCACTTTTCTCAATGAAAAAAGTATCCTGCATTTCGCGGGCAGGATGGTTTTCCGGGAAATTCAGCGCGGAGAAATTATGCCAGTCATCTTCAATCTCTGGCCCATCCTCGACGGTGAAGCCGAGACGCTCGAAAATTTCAATAATCCTGAGTTTCGTCAAAAACAACGGATGGAGGTTGCCGACCGTATTGGGAACAGGCGGCAACGTAAGGTCGGGGATTTGAGTGCTGTCGGCGACCGATTCCAACGACTCGGAAAGAGCGGCAAATTTGTTCTCAGCCGCTTGTTTAAGCTCATTCAGAACCTTGCCGAACATTTTTTTCTGATCGGCCGGAATTTGTTTCAGACTTTCAAACAGCTCGGTGACTGCTCCTTTTTTACTGATGAATCTGAGCCGGAACGACTCCAAATCCTGCCGCGTAGCAGCTTTAAAATCAGAAACTTCAGCCAGCAGCGATTTTATCTTTTCTTCCATCATGGTCGTTTGCGTTATCGAGCTTTTTGCGGATTAGCCTGTCGAGAAACAGGCTTAATGTGAGCGCTAAGCCAACAAACCCCAAAATAAAGTATCTGTCCGGAATTTCTTTACATATGATGGCAATTACCATAAACAAAATTTGGGTCACGCCCAGTATCATGCTGGTCTGGCCGTGAGATTTCCCCAGTCGCATAATGGCGTGATGAATATGGCTCTTATCAGGCTTGAAGGGCGATTGTCTCTTCGACAAACGAAGAATGATAATTCGTGCAGTATCGATGAGGGGCACGATGATGACACAACAGGCAGTGCCGATAGAAGCTTGAAATTTAAACAGGTGATCCGCCGGAAGTGCGCTGTTGGTATTGATAAACTGGATGACAAGAACAGACAGCAGCATCCCGATAACGAGGGCGCCCGTGTCTCCCATAAAAATTTCAGAGGGCTCCCAATTGAAAATCAGGAATGCGAGCACCGCGCCCATCATGGAGAACGATACAATGGCGAACACCAAATCGCCTGCGTTATAAAACCAGACGCCAAAAAACAAGAGGGAGAGCAATGACAAGCTTCCTGCCAGCCCATCGAGCCCATCAATGAGGTTAAATGAATTCGTGATGACGACAACAGTCATCATCGTGGCAATGAAACTTATGGGGAAACTGACTTCGTAAATGCCGAGGAAACCATGAAAACTCGCAAAGCGCACGTCAAACACAATGAACAACGTTGCGGCCAGAATCTGACCAATGAGTTTCAGGTACGCCTTCAGAGGAATGAGATCATCGCGCACGCCAATGATGAAAATGATGAAAAGTGCGACGAGGACAAACTTGATTTGTCCCCAATACTCAAACTCTACCCAGATGAGGGTGGACAAAATAAATCCTGAAAAGATCGCAATACCACCCATGGATGGCGTAACCTTTTTATGAATCTTTCTTCGCCCCGGGATATCCAGCAGATTCTTTTCGAGAGAGAACTTGATGATAACCGGAGCGATCAAGAAACAGACGATAAAAGAAGTAATCGCTGCAGATAACAAATAAGGCATGGGGCTTTTGTATTACAGTGCGAAAATAAGGATTTGTACTATTATGCCATTGCTGGCGTTTATATGCAGGGAAGAAACTCGTTGGACCATCAAATACCGTGATGAATCCAACCAAAAAGCTTCCCGATGTGTCTACTCTGTAGCGCAATTCAGCATGAAGAAAAGCACTGTTACGCGTGAGGATTAAGGCCGGTTCATTAATTTTACAAGATAAACAGGGCAAGACCCAACCTGTTATGAAAAAAACCTCTCAAATCACCTTCGTCACGGAGTACTATTACCCCGTTAGCAACGCTCCTGCCACTCGGTTCAAACCGTTGGTAGACGCGCTGAAGCGCCATTTTGCTGTCCACCTGATGACCTCCGCCAAAAGCAGGAGCTGTGGTGAATCGACAGCAACCTTCAATCGAATTCCATTTCCGGAGAACACCCATTCCACCTTCGTACGACTCGCGTTGGAGGTAATGTACGCTTTGGAAACGTTTGTGCGGTTGTTGTTCACGCGCTCGCAACTCTATTACATCACCAGTCCGTCCTACTTTAATTGTATGGCCGCTTTCTTCTTCTGCAGGCTGATGGGGAAAGCGTACATCGTCGACATTCGGGACGACTATCCCCGTGTTTTTTTTGACAACGGCCTGATTCGTGAACATTCCCGTGTCGGACGTTTTCTGGTCAGCCTGGAACGAAAACTATACAAGCATGCCTTCATGGTGATCGCCGCGACGGAGGGATTGCGTAAGAACATCAAGGCATTGCATGACCGCGATGTTTATCTGCTGAGGAATGGCTTCTCTGAAAAATTGTTTGGATATACCGAGGAAAAGTATTCACCGTTTACGCTTGTGTTCCATGGAAACCTGAGCGTTTATCAGGGCATTGACACCATCATCAAACTTGCCGATGAATTAGAACGAACAACGGAAGACGTTCAGATCGTTGTCGTTGGGAAAGGAAGTGAGGCAGAGAAACTCAGCCAGAAGAAAAGCAATGTACTTCGTTATCTCGGCCCGAAACAACACCATGAAATTTCGCCCATCATTCAAAAGGCACATGTGGGTTTGTCGTTCAGAAAGAGTGGCAAGATCAGTGAGGATGCGTTTCCGGTTCGTGCGTACGAATACATCGGCTCCTGTCTTCCTGTACTGGTAACGCCCGTGAGCGAAGCTGGCTATTATGTGCAATCCAACCAAATCGGATTTCAGTTTCGTGAAGATGGCATCAAAGAGATTGTGGACGCTATTCTCAAACTAAAGAATGATCATGGACTGTATCAGAAAATGATTCGCAACCTGGAAGCGCGAAGACTTGACTTCTCGCGTGAACGGTTGAGTAGTGACTTTGCCGATTATCTGGCGTCACGAATCACCCTGCAAAGAACTTCCTGATTTTCTCACACACGTACTCAATCTCCTGCGTCGTCAACTCCGGATACATCGGCAAAGATAACGACTGGTTTTGCCATTTGCTTGCGACGGGAAAATCTGAAGGCTGATGTCCAAGGTATTGATACGCTTTCAAATTCGGCAGCGCCGTGGGGTAGTGTATTGCCGTCTGCACGCCCTGCTCCTCCAGAAACGCTTTTAGTTCGTCGCGACGATCCGTCTGCACGACGTACAGGTGAAAAGTATGTTCCGTGTTCTCTCTCACCAATGGGAGACGAAGCGGAAGATTCATTGATCGCAACAACTGTGTGTAGACTGCGGCGTTTGCCTGGCGCTTTCGGTTCCATTCATGAATATGGGGAAGCTTGACATTGAGTATGGCTGCCTGCAGGGTATCCAGTCGGCTGTTGATCCCTTCCATTTCATGCGCATGTTTCTTCAAAGCGCCGTGGTTGGCATACATGCGCATCTTTCGTGCAAGTTCGTCGTCATTGGTGACAACTGCTCCGGCATCACCGTAAGCACCAAGGTTCTTACCAGGATAAAAACTGAACGTAGCCGCATGACCAAACGTACCAACGTAGCGGTTGCCCTCTTTTGTAAAATGAGATTGAGCACAGTCTTCAATCAGAAATAACTGATGCTTATCACACAAAGCACGAATGCCTGCGATACGGGCAGCCTGACCGTAAAAATGTACAGGGATTATTGCTTTAGTCCGGGGAGAAATTTTTGCTTCGATTTGGTCAATGTCGATGGTGAATTCTTCCGGATGAATATCGACAAATACAGGCTTTGCTCCGGTCTGGGAAATTGTCTCGGAAGTCGAAATCCAACTGGCCGCCGTGGTGATGACTTCGTCACCGCTGCCCACGCCCAGCATCTTTAATGCGATGTAGATCGCATCTGTTCCGTTGCCAACGCCAATGCAATGTTTCACACCTAACGCTTTGGCAAACTGGCTTTCAAAAGATCGAGTCGGCTCACCGCCAATAAAGGTTGTTTGATCCAGGATGGAAAATATGGCCTTATCCATCTCCTCCTTCAGGGAAAGATATTGTTGTTTCAAATCAACAAAAGCGACGTTCATTTTTCTTTATTTATTTTTCTCAATAACCTCGCAGGATTGCCTGCATATACACCCGGAGTTGTAATATCCTTGGTCACCACCGCTCCGGCGCCAATAACGGCATCATCACAAATACGAACTGGCAGAATAGTCGCATTGCTTCCAATAGACACGCGATTTCCTATCTGCGTTGCCTTCCAATAATTTTTATCCCCACGCGCGGGTCCATCCTTCCGGAAGGCATCGTTGATAAACATGACACCGTGTCCGATAAAACAATCGTCGCCAATCGTCACCAATTCACAGACAAAACTGTGTGACTGAATTTTACATCGTTTACCGACGACAACAGATTTTTGAATTTCGGTGAAAGGACCAATAAATGTTCCTTCGCCGATGGTGCAGCCGTAGATATTCACCGGATTGATGACGGTGACGTTTTCACCAAACTGAACATCAACAATTCCTGATGGTAATATTTTTGGATTCATATATACTTCGCTGAAGAATAAATCTTGTCAATTATTTCAACTGTCTTCAACCCTTCGAATCCATTTGTTGCAATAATTCCCGAGTTCGTAAGAACACCGATCAGGTTTTCATAGACCTGACCATGATTGGACATCGAACCAACATACTGCCCGTAATTATTAGGAGGATTACCGGGAGGCAAGTCCTTAATTTCGTAACCTTCGATGCGCTGATATTCCAGTTCATTCAGGTATTGGCCACCAATTTTCACCGTCCCTTTTTCCCCAAATATAGTCAGCGAGCCTTCCATATTTTTCTCAAAGCAGTTGACGTTGTAGTTGATGGTTCCGAGCGCACCATTGTAGAACTCCAGCGAGACCACACCGGTGTCTTCAAACTCAATGGTATTCTTATGATTCATGTTGCTAAGAAAAGCATGTGCGGATTTCACGTCGCCAATCATCCAATACAACAAATCTATAAAATGACTAAACTGAGTGAACAACGTTCCTCCATCAAGCGCTTTGGTTCCTTTCCAATCTTTGTAGTATTCGTTGTTCCGGTTCCAGAAGCAATTCAACTGAATGCTTAACAATCTACCCAAACGTCCTTCATCAATCAACTTCTTCACTGCTTCCACCGGAGGATTAAAGCGGTTTTGTTTTACGATAAAAAGTCTGCGATTGGCATGCTCTGCAGCCTTGATCATTTCACCACAGTCGTGTACACTGAGCGCCATCGGTTTTTCACACAAGACATGGCAGCCGGATTTCAGGGCCTCAATGGTATGGCGCGCATGAAGACCGTTGGGTGTGCAAACCGCCACGACATCTATCGCCAGTCCGGATGCAAAAAGATCGGCGGTATTCTGAAATGCCTTCACGCCATACGTCTCCGCTAATTTGTTTGCCCGTTCCTCACGGGAGTCACAGACTGCGACAAGATTTCCGTAGTTGACGATGTGTGCCGCATGACGCTCGCCAATACGACCACATCCAAGGAGTGCGAAATTAAGTTTTTTCATAGGGGGTTTTTTACATTAACTGTACATGACCTTTTTTGCCCGAAGGCTGTTCAAAACCTTGCGCATCTTATTAAGCATGTTGAAATTATTGGGGTAATCGAAGAACGTTCTGGGCTCTTGTTTCATCACTGCTTCGAACGCATCGCGAGTCAGGTTAAATTTCTTGAGAACAAAATTGTAATCCTGCTCCAGCATACCTTCAGGATAAGCGGGCTTCCGCAGTTCCTGAAGCGCTTGTTCCCGCGTTATCTGCCCGCTAAAAATCAGCGTGGATAAGTGCGCCTTCCTTTTGTCAATCTTAAACTTATGGGGAAGTACATATCCCTGGTAGAATCGGGTATAAACAGACTCATAATGTTTACCACCATAATACTTCCAGCCCAATTCGCGCTGGATGATTTCCATCGCCTCATCTTTCTGTTAATTCAGGTAATTCAAGATCGAAATAATCCGAATTCCCTTCGCAAACGTGTACCATCCATATTTGAGTGGCGTGAGGTATGGATACTCTTTCAAATTGGTCGCGCCGAACTGCTTATTGACTGCCGAGATGTATTTAAAATCAATATGCCCGTATGACCAGGTTAACGGCATGACACTTTCGGTGGCGAAGTTATTTCCGTTTAGAATATATTTGATTCCCTTCTCTGCGGCAATCTTGAAGAACAGTGCAAAGATGGCATGATCGGTTGGTATTTCTCCGTCCGGTGTCGATGCTTTCAGGAAGGCAAGCTGGAGTGAACGAAACTCCTCCCAGTTGATCACATAGGTAAACAAGTCGATATCCAGTGCGCGTAGTGTCTTCTCGATATTACTCACCGCCAGCTCAGAATTCCAACCATTATCGAAGTGAATGGCCAACGGTCTCAATCCCATTTGTTTTGCTTTCCACGCTACATACGTACTATCCACGCCTCCGCTGATGCCAATGATGCAGTCGTAGTCTTTTCCCTTCCCGGAAGCTTTAATGGAGGAAATTATTTTCTCCAGCTTGTCGGCGTGTTCGGGTGTATTAAACAAACGGCTTGATGCCCGTTCGTGGTATTGGTGGTAATAAGACGACCGGCCCTGCTCATCAAAAGTGATGTCGGGGTCGGCAATGGTGTCCATCACAGACACTGAACATACTTGATACGGTCTTTCTTGCATACTTTTTAATTACTCGACTTTACCTCCGCAAAGTCACTGAAGTTTTTCTCTAATGGTCTTATACTCGGGATAAGTGATTAATACCGCCCGCTGCTTGCCGTGAAATACAAATAAACTCCCGGCAGCCGCTGCGGACGCCCCGGACTCTCGTATGACCTGAACACAATCGTCCAAATCCCGGGCTCCACCACAGGCAATGACAGAGACATCGACCGCACTGGTAACTCTCTTGATCAACGCGTGATCATAACCGCTCATGGTTCCATCCCGGTCAATACTGTTTACAAATATTTCACCCACACCAAGCTTAACCAACTCCACCGCCCAGGCCACGGGATCCTTTCCGGCACCTTTACTTCCGCCCTGGTAGTAAACGCCATACTTACCGAACATATTTTTGTTCACGTCGATGGCACCGACGATTGTAGAACTTCCAAAATTTTCGACCGCTTCCGATATGAATTTTGGATTGGCGATGGCACCGGTGTTGATGACAATTTTTTCAACGCCTGATTGAATCAAACGCTTAATCTGTGTGGTGGTTGTGACACCTCCGGCGTAAGCAATTGGTGAAAAACATTCTGTTGCGATCTCCCGGATGAAGTCATAATCCGGTTCGCGGCCCTCGCGGGAGGCATCAATATCCGCGAGAATCAATTCATCAACCTCTTTCTCATTAAAGATCCTGACGGCATTCATTGGATCGCCCACGTAGCGATGCTCCCGGAAGCGGACAGTTTTCACCAGTCCTTTATTCCTTAAAGTCAAAACCGGAATGATTCGGGGGAGCGCCATCAGTATTTCTCAATAAAATTTTTTAACAATGCCTTCCCGAAGCGGTGACTTTTTTCCGGATGAAACTGTACACCCACAATGTTGTCGCGTTCAAAAGCCGCGTGAAAAGGAACCCCATAACGAGCAGGTGCCAATACATCCGCAGCCACACCACAACGGATGAAATAAGAATGCACAAAATAAAACCGCCATTCTTCAATTTCGCTTTCAAATAAGCGCGAAGCTTTTGACGGAGCAATAACGTCCCACCCAATGTGCGGAACCTGGTATCGCTTACCATCTACTTCGCCCGGAAACCGAATCACATGCGCGTCAATCCACGACAGTCCTGGTAACACGCCTTCCTCGCTTGACTTGCACATGAGTTGAGCGCCGAGACAAATGCCAAGCACGGGTGTACCCGCAGCTTTCTTCTCCTCCAAAGCCCATATGATTCCCCGGGTGGCCAGTTTGGACATACCATAATCAAAGGCCCCGACGCCAGGAAGAATGACGTGAGAAGCACGACGAATGACATCCGGATCGCCGGATAACAATGCCTGATGACCCATTCGTGAAAGCATATTCAGAATGGATCCGACATTACCAGCCTCATAATCGACAATGACTATCATAGACTCACATTAAAGACACGTTCCCATACCGCAACGTTGTAATACATCCATTTTTCCCAGTTCCCCATTCCAGGGAATTTGCGCAGTAGCGCGGGCATGTCGCAATATTTTTCAAGCAAGGCAGACTGCCGGATCCCGGCGATCATCGTCTGTTCATGCTGCGGAAGCCAAATATCTTCCGGTGCTTCAAAACCAAATTTATTCTTTCGCCACGCAACTTCCGAAGGAAGATAAGATTCCGCTATCCGTCTCAGAACGTATTTTGACCAGCCCCCGTGTACCTTGTGGCGGTGATGAAGAGACAGTCCTGCTTCAACGACATTGAAGTCCAGAAACGGCAATCGTGTTTCAATGGAATGCGCCATTGAATTCCGGTCTTCATACCGCAGCAGCTTCGGTAACTGGATTGCTGCAATCTCAAAATTCTGTAATGCAAAAATGTCGGAGGAGGATTTCGCGTAGGTGCGAATCGAATCAAAGTCTGCGTGAGAGACAAAATTATTCCGAACAACTGTCCCTGAAAGCAACTTCCGCTTCCGCACGTCGAACGATCCAAAGTAGAGCAGAAACAAAAGTGTCTGCGGAAGACTGAGTCTGGAATTGCGATAATAATTCCAAATTGATTCAAGTTTTGCGAATCCGTGTGCCTGCCTTACGAGCGGAACAAAGTAACGCTCATAGCCGAGCAGTACTTCGTCGCCACCTTGTCCGTTGAGCATGACGGTGCAACCAAGTTCCTGAGCTTTTTTGAAAACAAAATATCCCATGAACATCGAAGGACTTCCAAAGGGTTCTTCCTGGGTGCGCACCACTGAATCAATATGACTGCTGAAATCCTCATAGGAAGGTTCGACAAAATGAATATCCAGACCCAGGTGTGTGGCCACTTGTTGCGCATACCCACTTTCGTCGCGCGACTTCTGAATACTTCGGGCATTAATTGCTGCAAAACGATTTCCTGAATCAGGCTGATAACGACCAGATGCAACTGCAGAAATTACAGAGCTGTCCAAACCGCCACTCAGGCATGTTCCCACCAGCACATCGGAGCGAAGCCGGAGATTCACCGAATTGATTAATCGCTCCTCAAAGACCCGCATCGCATCGGCTTCATCTAATGATTCCATCTCCGGATGTTTGCGGATGGTGTAATACCGGCTAATTTTCGTTTCGTGAGTATGCAGGTTGTAGGTCATGAAGTGACCCGCAGGCAATACGTGAATACCTTCAAATAGTGTCTCTGCGGTGTGGTTCTCAAGATGGCAGATGAGCTTTTGCAGCAACATATGTTCGTTGACCTTCCGGCGATCGCAGACTTCCAGAATTTGACGAATCTCGGAAGCAAAAAAGAACTGTCCGCCAGTCTTTGCGTAGTGAAGAGGTTTTACTCCGAAGCGATCCCGCGCAAAGAATATTTCATTGCGATGGCTATCGTAGATTGCAAATGCCCACATTCCATTAAAATGTTGAAGGCAATCTTTCCCCCATTCCGCGTACGCAGCAAGAATCACTTCGGTATCCGTCTGCGAGCGAAAACTATAGCCTTTCTGAATCAAGACCTGCCTGATCTCAATATAGTTATAGATCTCGCCGTTGAACGTAATGGTCAGGTGACGATAAGACATTGGTTGCTTGCCGTTCTCAGAAAGATCCAGAATCCTCAGCCGGCGGTGACCAAAGGCGAATGCGGGACCGTGGAATACACCGAACCCGTCGGGGCCGCGATGCGAAGCAACCTCATGCATACGCTGTATCACGCGCTCCTCCACGGGAGCCTGGTTTGTATTAATGATGCCGCAAATCCCGCACATAGTTTTTACGCTGATCAATTTGTCGTAAGGCAATGAACACACCCATCCAGAACAAGGTAATCCTCAGATCTTCAAGAATGGATGAAATCAATAATTCCAGTAAGAGCAGAACACAGATTGCACCTGCGACATGAACCGCAGGCATGCTGGTTTTTCTGAACAGCAGCGATACAAACATCGCGGCAAAAATCAGAAATATGACCGAGCCTATGACGCCAAGCTCAGACTGGATTTCAAGAAATATGTTATGAGGAGACGAGCGACCATCAATACCATCAGCAGCAACACCATATCCACCAACCCCCGTTCCTAACAAAGGGTATTTTTTTACGATGTCTATCGTGCGCTCGAGATATTTAACCCGCTCCCCAGAGGAACGATCATCTCCTTCTTGCTCATTCACCATTATCGTGAAACGTCCCGTCATCCGATCTTCCACATGGGTAGTGCCTACAATGATGGACACCGGGACGATAACCATCACAAAAACAACAATCAGATTAACGACATTCCGGGCACGCAGCTGAAAGTAAACAATCGCCGGTATCAGGAAAAGAATCGGCCCGCGAGCTCCGAGGATGATCATCAGGATAATGGCTGCGACCGAGACCAGAATCATCAGGAACGGCCGATCATGAGGAACAAGAAAAATACCGGACGCAACAAATAAGGAAAGCGTGATATAGTCCGGGTACCGGAGCTTTAAGAAATCTTCGAGAGAATCATAGAAGAGTAAGTCAACAAGCTGATTTTTCGAATAGCCGAAAAACAGAATCAACATTCCCAGAAAGACGAAGAATAATGAAATCTTTCGCAAGGCATACCAGTCACGCTCGTCTCTGATGAACAGCACCGGCAGGAAGAATGCCAGAGAATTCATGCCCACCCTGGCCAGTTTCTCCATCCAGTAACCGGAGGAGATTGTGTATATTGATGTCAGGGCCATCCAACCGAGCAGGAGCGCATACAGCACAAAAAGTACGACGGTGTTTCTATCTAAAGCAGTACGTCGCACATAACCCAAGGCAAAACCAAAAGAGGCAAGCAAAAAAATTAAGGTCGGATCAACTGGCCAATGCAGCCATTTGAGTAAACCCGAATGGACAAACAGGAACAAGCAAATCAGCGCAATATGAACAGTTCGTATCACCTTTTGACCTCGTTATATAGTTGCTGATACCTTAAGGCAATCGCCGACCACCTGAACTGCTCAAGATCAAATGAATGTGCAGTAATTGAATCGTAGTTTAAAATCACCTGCTCGATTTTATCTGCTATGTCAGAATCATTTTCAGGATCGACTCCGTACCCAACTTCGCCTTCTTCAAAATAGCCATCGATCCCCTGTCCTTTAGAGAAAATTATTGGCAACGACTGCGACAGTGCTTCCAAATAGACAACTCCGAAGGTCTCGAAAAATGATGGCATGACGAACACATCGTGGCTCCGATACAAATCTCTCAGCACCGTGCGGTCGTTCACCCGGGAATGAATTGTCATGAAGTCGACCTGAGAAGCCATTTGATGAATCTGAGCCCGATAGTCACCATAGTCACCCACAAGAGTTAATGACAGCCTATATTTCGTCTTCAATTTTCCGCAAGCGCGGATGATTCCCTGGATATTTTTGTTTTTGCTGAATTCACCGACATACAATAAGCGAATGACGTCGCCGATACGCCTTTTGTCGCTGTAACGGTTATCAATCCAAAAATCATCAACTCCATTGGGGATAATCACACTTTTTTCTTCGATAGCCGAATGATGGTTCTTGGGAATGTACTGAAGCAGTAGCTTCTGTTTATATGAGGGTGTGATAAAAATTATCTTTTCGGCGTTTAATAAAATCCGGAGTCCGTGCCGGCGGAGGTGAAATGCATATTTGAAGTATGCGTTCAGGTCGGTATTTCGAAATGCAACGATATACGGAACATTCAACCGTTTGCTTAAACTGAGTGCTACTCCGCCGTCGCTGAACATAAAATGCGCATGAATGACCTGAACATCCGTCAGCGAAAAATGCCTCAGGACATCGCGCTCAACAACTTTGATTTTTCTGAAATAATTAATCTTAAGCCAAAGATTTAAAATAAATGAAAATCGCCATTGCACTTCAGGAATTGAATCGTCCCTGTTTTTATCGACCTCTTCGGGAGTTCGAACCGGAACATACACCATCTGCCTGATTCCAAGTTTAGCCAATACCCTGACCAGCTGCACGTAGAGGGCCTGCCTTGCAAAATCAGTTGAAAGATGAAGTACGCTCACTGCTTACGGGTCAAATTTTCTTTTTTGTAAACTTCTTTTTCCTCCTTACCAGACTGCATTCAGTATTCGTTTCAAATTACTTCTCTGCAGAACGGTCAGACTTCAAATCCTCTTATAAAATCTTTAAACGACGATTGACAAAAGAATCTGATAAAAACAAATACGATGAAGATCATTCCCACCGAAATGATCATTCCAAAAGGCACCAACGATATTTCTTCCGACATCAATGTCTTTAATCCCATCATGGTGATTAATGACAGGAGTGAAAGAAACAGAACCATAACCAATATCTTTAACTGGTTGCCTATTTTGAACGCATTCTGCACCACCAGGAGATTCAATGGTGTGATGACCAGATTCATCAGGCTCCAAACAACACCCGGACCATTCAATCCGAGTCGAGGCACGAGCAAGAAATATCCAGCGATGCCAACAACTGCCAGGATGCTTCCGAAGACGATATTGTATTTTGTTTCTCCATATGCCAGAGCCAGACAGTACGCGGGCACATGCAGGGCAAAGAAAATAGAACCTGTAATCAATAAAGTTGCAGGCATATGAGCCGCGGCGGTCACATCCGGATTGTTTGTCCAGAGAAAAATAATCTGCTCAGAAAACACCATCAGAACTGTGCTTAATGGAATCACCAGAAGCGCAAGTACCCGAAAGCCGTGATGGTAGATGCGCTCCAATTTCCCAAACTCACGATTGGACACCAACTGAGTCAGTCGCGGGATCAAGGCGACGGAGACGGGAGTAGTTAACACACCTGGGGCCTGCGCGACGGCAGCCGCCACACCATACACCCCAAATTCCTTGAGTGTAGACAGATAGGAAACGATGATTTTGTCAGATTGCAGAACAATGATTGAAACCAGTGTGATGGCAAAGACACCTCCCGAGAAGCGCATCATGCCACGCACCGCCGACAAGTCGAATGTGGCCGTTGGCGCGCCCGTCACCGAAATCTTCTGAAGCAGAAAGAACCGGCAAGCCCATGCATACGCAACGTTTGAGACGATCTGGCAAATAAAAAAATACAACAGATCCTTGGTCAGCAGGAGGGCAACGAGTCCACTTACCTGACGAAACAAGCTCCATAGAAATTGAAGCACATTCGCACGAACTTGTTGCTGCAACCCGTTCAGCGCGCCAAAGTAGATCGATGAAATGAGTTGCGTCCCGGAGGCGATGGCCATCAAAATAAGATATCCTTTTACCCTGGATGCTGAATAGGTTTCAGCCGAAAGCCAATTCGTTGAAATGAAATCAGCACCGAGGATAATGATGAGCATCGCGACCAAAGCGATACCAATAAAAATAACTTCCGTTGTCCGCACGAGGTCCTGCTTGCGCGATCCGGTATCCCGTGCAAGTTCACGTGCGAGACCTATCGCCAATCCACCATCCGCCACAAGCAACACCGCTGATAGTGTGGCATAAAATGTAATCATGGCGTAGCCTTCCAGCCCGGCGAGATTGAGATACAACGGAACAAAAAGAAATACGGATAGAATAGCCCACGCCCGGCCAGCCAGATTGGCCAGTATATTCAACTGAACCCTCGGTGTAGTCTGTTCAGACATTTGAATAAATTAATCCTGCTTTTTTGTCCAAAGGAATTATCACGCAGCAAACCCGGAAGGGGCGGACATTGTATGCAAGGTGCTTAAGTTCCACAAATACGTCCCCGCTTTCGAAACGATGGATCGAAAGTCGACGGTGAAATTCAAGGACGTGGAACAACGTGAAAACCGGGTCTTTTTCGAATCGTTCATATGCTTAGAGGTCTGGACTATTCATTTCCTTCTTGAGCGCTGGCTCAGGAGTATCGAGAAGCTAGCCTGACGCCTGACTCAATTTCCTTTCCCAGGCCCATGCGTGGGCCAGGCTTTCTTCAATTGAGTATTTCGTCTTCCAGCCAAAGGCTTTGTTTAATCGCGATGGATCGGCATAAACCTTTTCAACGTCTCCTGGTCTCCGCGGACCGATCGTGTACGCCAGTTTCATCCCTGCAACTTTCTCAAATGCCTGCACCAACTCCAGTACAGACACACCAACACCCGTCCCAAGGTTGAATGTCTCGTAAATTTTTTCTCCCTGAAGCTGAGCGAGATACTCCATCGCCTTAATGTGTGCCACGGCAACATCCACTACATGAATGAAATCCCGGATGCAGGACCCGTCACGCGTATCGTAATCGTTACCAAAAACGGTCAGCTTGTCGCGCTTTCCGGCTGCTGTTTGCGTGATGTAGGGAACGAGGTTGTTGGGCACACCAATCGGAAGTTCTCCGAGTTGTGCACTTGGATGCGCGCCAATTGGATTGAAATAACGCAGCGAAATGATGCGCATGCCTGTGAGGTAAACATCCTGCAGGATTCTTTCGCCCATTTGCTTGGTGGCTCCATATGGAGATTCCGCACGCCGGAACGGAGCGTCCTCATTCACAGGAATGCGATCAGGCTGGCCGTAAACGGTGCATGAACTGGAAAAAATCAAGTCTTTCACGCCATGCTCTTTCATGACTTCGAGCAGCGTCACAAGACCATCAATGTTGTTGCGGTAATACATGAGCGGATGAGCTACCGACTCCCCTACCGACTTAAAGGCGGCAAAATGGAGTACACAGTCGAATGGGCCATCATTGCGAAATACACTGGAGGTAAATTCCTTATCGACGCAACTTCCTTTGCGAAAAACAGGTTTTACTCCGGTAACTTTTTCAATCCCCTCCAGCAGAGTCGTATCACTCTTCGACAAATCGTCGATGATGACGGGCTGGTATCCTGATTGAATCAATTCGACTACAGTATGTGCACCGATGTATCCTGCACCCCCGGTGACGAGTATTTTATTTTTCATAGGTTATAATCTTGCGGTAACCATGCCCCGATCTAAAAATCCCTTGACATCGTACACAACTGCGTTGGGATGAAGAAGGTTGTTCCAGTCGAGCGTCTTGAATTCATTGTGACTTACGGACAATACAACTGCATGATACTTTTTGTCCAGCTTGTTCACCATGGAAAGTCCATATTCATGATGAACTTCTTCGGCATCCGCCTGGGGATCGTAAATATCCACGTTAGTCCCATAGCTTTTCAATTCGCGGATGACGTCAACCACCTTGCTGTTGCGGATATCCGGACAATTTTCCTTAAAAGTTATGCCGAGCACCAGAACATCCGCCTTGTTGATCGGCAAATTGTGTGTTGCCATCAGCTTGATAACCGAGCTGGCGATATGAACACCCATATTGTCGTTGATGCGCCGTCCACTGAGGATCACCTGCGGATGATATCCGAGGCTTTCTGCCTTATGGGTGAGGTAATATGGATCCACACCGATGCAGTGTCCCCCAACCAACCCGGGCTTAAATGGAAGAAAATTCCACTTGGTGCCTGCGGCCTCCAGCACCTCCGTTGTATCGATACCAATCCGATCGAAAATCAGCGACAGTTCATTGACAAAAGCGATGTTGATGTCTCTTTGTGAATTCTCAATGACTTTCGCCGCTTCTGCCACTTTAATAGACGACGCCTTATGGGTGCCAGCTACCACGATCTTGCGATAGAGTGAATCCACCTTATCGGCAACCTCCGGCGTGCTGCCACTTGTAATCTTTTTGATGGTGGTCACCCGGTGAACCTTGTCCCCAGGATTAATACGCTCCGGCGAGTAACCGCAGAAGAAGTCTTTATTAAACTTCAATCCGCTTATTTTTTCCAGGACAGGCACACAAACTTCTTCGGTGCAACCGGGATATACGGTAGACTCATAAATCACGATGTCACCTTTCTTCAACACGCTTCCTACGGTGCGGCTTGCACTTTCCAGCGGACGGAGATCTGGCTTCTTAAAATCATCAACAGGAGTAGGAACCGTCACAATGAAGTAATTGACATCACTCAAGTCTTTCGGATCTGAAGAATACGTCAAGCCGCCGGAGGCTTTCAATTCTTCCGCCGTAACTTCCTTCGTCCGGTCGATGCCCTTCCTTAATTCTTCGATGCGCTCCCTGTTGATGTCGAACCCGACGACGGGCAGAACTTTTCCAAATTCAACAGCAAGTGGCAGGCCCACATATCCGAGCCCAATGATTCCAATTTTTTCCATTCAGGTATTAAAGCTTTATATCAAAATATTTCAGGTACCAGTCCAGGAACTTGTTGATGCCGTCGCGGATACTGGTAGAGGGTTTAAAGTCAACTTCTTTGATGAGCGCTTCGACATCGGCGTGGCTCTCCGGTACATCTCCGGGCTGCATCGGCATCATGTTGCGAATTGCTTTTCTTCCAAGGCGATCTTCGATGGCCTCGATGAACTCGTTCAACATAACGGGACTGTTATTGCCGATATTGTAAACGCGGTAAGGTGCGAAGCTCGTGGCAGGATCTGGAGATATGCCATTCCACTCCGGATTCGGGCGTGCAACACTTGGGATTAAGCGAACAATACTTTCAACAATATCGTCGACGTAGGTGAAGTCCCGCATCATCATGCCGTTGTTGTACACGTCGATCGGTTTTCCTTCGATAATGTTTCTGGTGAAAATGAACAATGCCATATCCGGGCGGCCGTAGGGGCCGTAGACCGAAAAGAAGCGCAAGCCGGTAGTTGGGAGACCAAAGAAACTCGAATAGGTATGCGCCATCAGTTCATTTGACTTTTTTGTTGCTGCATAGAGCGACAATGGATGGTCCACATTGTCATGCACCGAAAAAGGCAATTTTTTGTTCGCCCCATAGACAGAGCTGGAGGAAGCGTACACAAGGTGCCTGACCTGGTGGTGTCTGCACGCTTCCAGAATATTCAGGAAACCGGTTACGTTACTCTGCAAATAGGCGTGCGGATTGACCAGAGAATACCGGACCCCGGCTTGTGCCGCCAGGTTGAGGACATACACAAATTTGTTCTCCTCAAAACAACTATTCACCGCATTCTGCTCGGCGAGATCGCGTTCGTAGAAACGAAAATTGGAATAACCCTTCAATACCTCCAGGCGCGAACGTTTTAGCCCAACATCATAGTAATCGTTTACATTATCCAGTCCGCACACGTTGTGACCGTCTTTGACAAGGCGGTGCGCAACATGAAATCCGATGAACCCGGCCGCTCCCGTAACAAGTATTTGTGTTCTTTCCATAGAATACGCCGCAAAGCTAACGAATCAGACTGAATTTGGGTGACTGTCCATATTTACCTGCAAAAAAGCCTGCGTGACCTCCTGGTACAGATCATGAAGGACAACATCAACGACATTGAAGACACGCTTATTCCCGGCGCCGGATTCTCTGCCTCGCAAAATAAACCGTACGCAGCGAGCTCCGTGCGACACGGGCCGCAGAATTCTTCGGCGGATTCCTCCTATCTTGCATCGCGTTGCTTGTGCGCGTCCTGCTGCGGCTCAAGCGCCCGCAACCGGCTATCGCATGATCTGGACACTTATCCGAAAAGAATTTCAACTTGAACTGAGAAAAAAATCAGTCATCTCCTCGCTCGGGCTATACCTCCTGAGCCTGGTGTTTATCTGCTACATCACTTTTCGCCTGCGCAACAGCGAGATTACGCCACCCACTTGGGTAGCACTGTTTTGGTTGACCTTACTTTTTTCGGTGATCAACACCGTTGCAAAAGCATTTATTGGCGAGCGAAGAGGGCGTGAAATTTACTACTATCAAATTGCCAATCCACAGTCGATTATCCTGTCGAAAATCATTTACAATACTGCCCTTTGCACCCTGCTGGGAATCGCAGCCTTCCTGCTTTTCAGCGTCTTTCTGTACAACCCGATTCAGCAACCGGGCTATTTTCTTCTGACACTTTTTCTCAGCGCATTGGGATTCTCGTCGTCGCTGAGCCTCATCTCAGGCATCTCTTCCAGGACAACCAACAGCAACGTCCTCATGGCGGTGCTGAGTTTTCCGGTAACCATCTCCATTCTTCTGATGGCCATCAAACTCACACGCGGATTTGTCGACAACCTCGACCCGTCAACGCACCAGGACGAATTGCTGAATTTAATCGCAATAAATTGTATTTCAGGGGGCCTCGCGTACCTGCTCTTCCCGTATATTTGGCGCAGCTAACGCCCCAGGAATCACATGAACAGATGGATCAAATTTGCTGGCATCGGGCTGCTGGTTTACGTACACCTCGCCGGCTTGCTTGCGGATGTCCCCCGACTCAATATTCTTAACGAAACCATCAGGGCAATTTACTTTCACGTTCCGATGTGGTTTGGGATGATCCTGCTGTTTGTAGCATCTTGTTTTTATGCCGTCCTCTACCTTATCGGAGGCCACATCGACCACGACCGCCGGTCGGTTGAATTTGCCAATGCCGGGATTATTTTTGGTATGCTCGGACTTACAACGGGGATGCTATGGGCTAATTTCACATGGGGCTCTTTCTGGCATGGCGATCCGAAACAAAACACCTCGGCCATTGCGCTGTTGATCTACCTGGCTTACTTCGTACTTCGGGGATCACTGGAGCAAACGGAACAGAAGGCCCGCCTCAGCGCGGTCTATAATATTTTTGCTTTTGCAGCACTCATTCCTTTGATCTTTATCATTCCCCGCCTGCAGGATTCTTTGCACCCCGGCAACGGCGGCAACCCTGGATTCAACGCATACGATCTCGACAACCGGATGCGCATGATTTTCTACCCTGCAGTTATCGGCTGGTTCCTCATCGGCTGGTGGATTGCAGATATTCGTTATCGTTTCAGAGTTATTCAGGATCGTGTTCAAAATTATCAAGATGAAAAGAACGTTTAGCATCGCGCTTACACTTGTACTTTCAACGATCGCATTTGCAGTGAATGCGCAGGAGAAAGGGGTTGAAATGGCAGATACATTCCGGCAGGAGGGAAAAATATACGTCGTTGTGGCCATCGTCATGATGGTGCTCGCGGGACTGATTGCTTATCTGTTCGTGCTCGACCGGAAAATTTCTAAGATGGAAGCCGAAATCAAAGCCCTGGAAAAAACTAAATAATTCAGCGGTCTGTTATTAAGAAGTCGTTAAATCTGACCTGATAGTTCCATGAAAAAATCGCACATCATCGCCATTGTCGCTATTGCCGTAGCTGTCGGAATCTTGATCAGTACTGCGGGTGATGCAAGTACCTATGTCAACTTCAGTGAAGCCTACGACATGGCGCTGGCCGGCAACTCGCGCGAGATTCACGTGGTCGGCGAATTGAAGAAAAATGAGCGGGGTGAAGTTGTCGGAATCGAAACGGGAAAGGATATGGTTTCTTTTTCGTTCATCATGGTTGACGACAAGGGCCGCGAACAAAAAGTATATTACAACGAACCGATGCCGCAGGATTTTACCAAATCCGAAAAAGTAGTAGTCATTGGCAGCTATAAGGGGAATGACTTTAACGCGAAGAAGATCCTGATGAAATGTCCTTCTAAGTATCAGGAGCAAAATGTCAATGTTTGATTGTCCGGCGCGTGCGCCGTTGTGCTGAATAAAAATTTATGATCCATTATTTCATTGGTGACCTGGGTCACCTTTTTGTTATCCTTTCATTTGTCACCTCGCTTGCTGGCGCGTTCTCTTACTGGAAAGCCACGCTAAGCCAAGACCCGGAACAGCAGAAGTTCTGGCAACTGAACGGTCGGGTTATCTATTATGTACACACCGCTTCCGTGATTGGAATTTGCGTGACGCTGTTCACGATCATTGCCAATCATTACTTCGAGTATCATTATGCCTACAGTTATTCTGACAGCAAGCTGCCGGATCACTATTTGATCTCAACTTTCTGGAATGGCCAGGAGGGCAGTTTCCTCTTGTGGATGTTTTGGAATGCGCTGCTTGGCATCGTGGTTCTGAACACCAATAAGTTTTGGGAGGGACCGGTCATGACTGTTTTTGCATTGGTGCAGGCGTTCCTCGCCTCCATGATCCTCGGCGTGGTTATTCCAGGAATAGACTTCAAAATTGGTTCTTCTCCGTTTATTCTTCTGCGCGACGCCATGCAGGAAGCGCCTATTTTCAAAACTAACCCCAACTTCATTCCCACTGACGGAAATGGCTTGAATCCGCTTTTGCAGAATTACTGGATGGTCATTCATCCGCCCACATTGTTTCTGGGATTTTCCGCAACCCTTGTCCCATTTTGTTTTGTCATCGCAGGCCTTGTATTAAAAAGATATCGCGAATGGGTTAGACCTGCCCTTCCGTGGGCACTGTTCGCAGCGGCCATTCTGGGACTGGGAATTCTGATGGGTGGGTATTGGGCTTATGAGACACTGAACTTCGGCGGCTACTGGAATTGGGATCCGGTTGAAAATGCTGTTTACGTTCCCTGGCTGATTCTTGTCGGCGCCATTCATACGATGATCATTTACCGGAACAATGGCACTTCGCTGAAGGCGTCGATGCTCCTCATCATCGCGACATTTATTCTGATTCTCTACTCCACATTCTTAACCCGGAGCGGCATCCTCGGTGATGGGTCTGTGCACTCCTTCACGGATCTCGGTTTATCAGGACAACTGTTGATTTATATGCTCTTCTTTGTTGCCATCTCGATTGTGCTGATGGTACAACATTTCGGTAAAGTACCGGCATCAGAAAAGGAGGCATCGGTGTACTCGCGCGAATTCTGGATTTTTATCGGAACACTCGTCATTGTATTGATGGGCTTTCAGGTGTTGAATACAACCTCGTTCCCAGTGTACAATAAACTCTTCGGCGCCTTTGGACTTAATTTAAATCTGGCCACCCCTACTGATCAGATCCTGCATTATACACGATGGCAGCTGTGGTTCTCTGTCGTTCTCGCATTGCTCACTGGCGCATCTCAATTGTTATGGTGGAAAAAGACCGATGCCGGAAACTTCTGGTCTGAAATGAAAATACCTGCATTGATCACCCTTCTTGTATTTGTGATCTGTCTCAGCGCAACCGTCAATGTGTTTGGCGGTGAGATTTTGAAGAATCCGGGATATATCCTCATTCTGTTGTGCAGCCTGTTCGCCATCATCACGAATGTTCTGGTTCTTTTCAGACTCCTGCGAACCAGTCCGATGTTATCAGGTGGTGCCATTGCGCACATTGGCATCGGCATGATGCTGATTGGGATTTTATACAGTGCCGGGTATTCCAAAATTGTCAGTCTGAATAACACTGGCTTGTTGTACAGTCGTGAAGCCAGTGAAGAATACAATCGCGATAATCTCTTGCTATTCGTGAACGAACCTCGCACGATGGCGGGCTATCGCATCGAGTATAAAGGCGAGCGACTGGAACCGCGTGAGTTTTCCGGTTATATCGATCCATCAAAAGTTTCCTTTACTTCGGATCCATACCATGTTGTCGCGAAAGAAGACATCCTCTGGAACGGAGAAAAGATGGTGAGCGCAAAAGACACCTTCGAGATTTTCCCCGAGAACAGATACTATGAAGTACATCTTGTCAACGAGGGCGGCAAAATTCATCGGTTGTTTCCAAGAATTCAGGACAATCCAAAGATGGGTATGGCTGCATCGCCGGACATCAAGCGGGATTTACAGAAAGATTTATATGCACACGTGATTGATTTAAACGATCCGGAAAAAGCGGAGTGGAGTGCCCTTGAAGAAATCAGGGTCGCTGCGAAGGCGAAGTTTTTTGCGAATGATTATGTAGCAACCATTGACGGTGTTGAGCGCGTGTATGACATTGAAGGCGTTGAATTGGATTCTGCCGATGTCGCGGTGAAGGCGAAGATTGATGTTCAGGGTGAATATCAAACTTACCGCGCTGAACCTGTATTTGTGATCAGGAACAGGATTGTGGGTCGTATCCCCGACGAAATTCGCGACATCGGTGTTGAGTTCACGTTACTGAACATACACCCGGAGACCGGAGAATTTTCGCTCGGAGTACGAAAGCGTCAGAAGGATTGGATCATCATCAAAGCGATGGAGAAACCCCTCATCAACGTGCTTTGGATTGGTACACTCGTGGTGATGATTGGCTTCACCATTTCGATCATCAGACGTTTCAGGGAGTTTTCTAAAATGAGAGAGAAAGGTCAGGAAGTGGATCAGCCAGCTTTTTCAGCAAGCAAGAAATAATCCTGATAGACTTTTCGCAGACCATCGGCGAGCGCAGTCTTGTGCTTCCAGCCAAGTGCATGCATTCTGCTCACGTCCATCACTTTTCTTGGCGTGCCGTCGGGTTTCTCCGTATTAAACACCAATTCGCCTTTGTAGCCTGAGATGTCTTTGATCAGCAACGCGAGATCCTTAATGGAGATTTCTTCCCCGGAGCCTACGTTGATGAACAGCTCTTCGTCATAATGCAACATGAGATAGACACATGCTTCTGCCAAATCATCCACATGAAGAAATTCCCTCAGCGGCGTGCCTGTACCCCACACCTCCACAACCGGAGCATTACTGATTTTCGCATGATGGAATTTGTTCAGCAGCGCAGGAATGACATGTGAATTATTTAAATCATAATTGTCGTTCGGGCCATATAAGTTGGTTGGCATTGCACTAATGAAATTGCAACCATACTGGCGGCGATAGCTCTCACACAATTTGATGCCTGCAATCTTGGCAATGGCATAAGGCTCATTGGTCGGCTCGAGAAAACCGGAAAGGAGTGTTTCCTCACGGAGCGGCTGCGGAGCCATCTTTGGATAAATACATGAAGAGCCAAGAAACAACAACTTCTTTACGCCATGGACATAACTCTGATGAATGACATGAGACTCAATCATCAGGTTTTCATAGAGGAACTGAGCGCGGTAGGTATTGTTGGCCATGATGCCGCCAACTTTTGCAGCCGCCAGGAAAACGTATTCGGGTTTTTCAACCTGAAAGAATTCTTCTACCTGGGTCTGCACACGCAAGTCGAGTTGCTTCGATGAAGGAGAAACGATGTTATTAAAACCTTGCTGCCTGAGCTGGCGAATGATGGCAGATCCCACCATTCCATTTCCCCCAGCGGCGAAAATTTTTGATTCCGGATGCATTATTCGTTGTAGTCAAATACTTTATGACCTCCCTCCTTCAGGAACTGGTCACGGCGGAACAATTCCAAATCGTGATCCACCATTTCATTGATCAACATATCCAAGTCATAATTTGGTTTCCAGCCAAGCTTTTCTTTTGCCTTTGCGGGATTTCCAATCAACAAATCAACTTCGGTCGGACGGAAATACTTCGGATCAACTTTAATAACTTCCTGACCCTGTTTGACGACAAACGCAGGATTAGACGAAGATGCAACAACCGCCTTTTCGTTCAATCCACTTCCGGAAAACTCCAGCGTGATTCCGAGTCTTAAGAATGCCTTGATGATGAAATCTCTGACCGTAGTAGTGGTTCCTGTGGCAATCACAAAATCTTCTGCCTTCGGCTGTTGCAGCATCCGCCACATCGCGTCGACGTAATCTCGCGCGTGTCCCCAGTCGCGTTTGGAATCAAGATTTCCGAGGAAGAGACAGGATTGCAGACCTAGCGCTATGCGGGCTGCGGCTCTGGTGATCTTTCTCGTCACAAAAGTCTCACCGCGAAGGGGTGATTCATGATTAAACAAAATACCATTGCAAGCATACATCCCGTATGCTTCGCGGTAATTCACGGTAATCCAATAACTGTATAGTTTTGCTACGGCGTAGGGAGAACGTGGATAAAAAGGAGTTTTTTCTGACTGCGGAACTTCCTGGACAAGTCCATAGAGCTCAGAAGTAGAGGCCTGGTAAAAACGAGTCTTCTCCGTGAGACCAAGAATGCGAATGGCTTCCAGAATTCTCAGCGTTCCCAACGCATCTACGTTCGCAGAATATTCGGGCATATCAAAACTCACGCGCACGTGCGACATGGCACCGAGATTATAAATTTCATCCGGCTGTGTTTCCTGAATCAAACGGATGATGTTCCCGGAATCCGACAAGTCTCCATAATGGAGCTTCAGCCGAACATTTTTCTCATGCGGATCCTGATAGAGGTGATCGATTCGGTCCGTATTAAAAAGCGATGTGCGGCGTTTTACACCATGTACTTCGTATCCCTTGGCAAGTAATAGTTCAGCCAGATACGCTCCGTCTTGTCCTGTAATACCTGTGATGAGGGCGCGCTTCATTGATGCTTAAAATTTGGGTAAAGTTACTGTTTTGGCGCGTAAAGCGACCAACTTCTGGCCATTTGTGAGCACTCAAGTCCTATAAAAAAAGCCACAACCTTTCGGAAGTGGCTTTTCAACTTTATTGGGTAACTATATTATTTCTTATTCAGGTGGCTGTTCTTTCTGCTGTACAGGAAGTAGATGAACAAGCCGATAATCATCCACGCAATGGCCACCTTAATGGTTGTAGGATCAAGGTAAATGATCATTGCGGAGCACACTATGATACCGAGAATAGGCACAAGCGGAACCAGCGGCGTCTTGAACGCTCTCGGAACTTCCGGATTTTTCACCCTCATAATCCATACGCCAAGGCATACCAGCACAAACGCAAACAACGTCCCGATGCTTGTCAAATCACCGGCCATGCTGCCAGGGATGAAGCCACCGAACGCTCCGACAAAGACCAGCAGGATCCAATTGGACTTGTAAGGTGTTCTGAATACGGGATGGAGGTCGGAGAATACTTTCGGAATAAGACCATCGTTAGACATCGAGAAAAACACGCGTGACTGGCCGAGCAACATCACCAGAATTACCGAGGAAAATCCCGCAAGGATGGCCACGCCAATCATCGTTGACAACCAGCCATAACCCGGCATATACGTCTCAATCGCATACGATACGGATGCTTCTTTACCGACGGTTTCAAATTCTGTGTAGTTCGCAATACCTGTCAATACGCGAGAGAACAATACATAAAGAATAGTACATACCACGAGTGAACCGAGGATACCGATGGGCATATCGCGCTTCGGATTTTTTGCCTCCTGTGCCGCAGTCGACACCGCATCGAAGCCGATGAAGGCGAAGAACACGATTCCCGCTCCACCGAGCACGCCAAGCCATCCGTGCTCACGCGCCTCCTCGTGACCCGGAGTTCCTTCAGGAATGACAAATGGTGTATAGTTTTCGGGATTGATGAAGCTCCATCCCAGAACAATGAACAACAATACGATGAAAACTTTGATGAACACGATGACCGCATTCAGCTTCGCAGACTCCTGAGTTCCTTTAATCAATACGAGGGTAAGGATGGTCAGGATGAGGAGCGCCGGAAGATTGACAATCCCTTGATTGATGATGGTGTCGGTTGCCATCAGCTCGTCTGTGGAGAGGGTAACAGTTTTTCCATCGACCACGCGGCTCACGAGGTATTCCAGTGGTGAGTGACTCAGCGAATAGGGTATTGCACCTCCGAGCAAATTATTCAGGTATTCACTCCAGGCAATAGAAACCGTTGCTGCGCCTAAGGCATATTCCAAAACCAGAGCCCATCCAATGATCCAGGCAACAAGTTCACCCATGGTGGCATACGCATATGTGTAGGCGCTTCCGGCGATCGGGATCATGGAAGCAAATTCAGCATAGCACAAACCTGCAAAGGCGCAGCCAACTGCCGCTATGATGAATGATACAACCACTGCAGGGCCGGCAGCTTCACCAGCTGCAGCTGCAGTTCTCACAAATAGTCCTGCACCGATGATGGCACCAATACCAAGGGCAACCAGGTTAGAGGCTCCAAGTGTGCGCTTCAGACCTTTATCTGAATCGCCGGCCTGGGCCAGCAGTTGCTCCAACGGTTTTTTCACGAACAAACTCATTGTATTCTACTCAGGGTTTAGTTTTAAGAAATGGTTATCAGATCATTATCCCATAAAAGTAGCAAGAATAATGAATTTGGCTAACGGATGTTCACCGTTTGTCAAATCTCTCTCACGAATTCGCAGGCGATTCCTGTTCCGGCGAAGCGCTTTCTCCGGGAACGGAGTCTTCGTTTGCCGGCTTCCCGGTTTCGGCCTGACTGTGGTCTTTAAAAAACTTTTTCTGGAACACGAGGATACTGACTACGCCGATAAAAATGCAGGAGTCGGCAACGTTGAATACGGGACTGAAGAAAAGGAAGTAATCTCCCCCAACATATGGCATCCATTCGGGCCATTGAAATTCAAAAAGCGGGAAAAAGAGCATGTCGATCACCTGCCCATGAAACCACGGCGTTGGCGAATTGGCCGGATGGTTATCAAACCACACACCGTAAAAAATACTATCAATCACATTGCCGACCGCACCACCGAGAATGAGCGCCATACACCAGAGGAAACCGGCATGCGTGCCTCTTTTCGCCATGTAAATCAAGTACCACGAGATGCCGAACATGGCAAAGATGCGGAACACCGTCAAGGCAAGTTTTCCGAATTCATTCTCCCAGCGTATGCCAAACGCCATGCCGGGATTGAGCAGATAGTGCAACCTGAACCAATCACCCAGCACATTGATTTCCTGACCGAGGAACATGTGCTCATGCACAAGGATTTTGGAAGTCTGATCCAGTGCAATGACGGCAAGCGCCAGCAGAAAATAACGATAGGTCTTCATGAAATTACTTTTGTACGCTGATTTTCACCCGAAGCATGAACTCGTCCATGTCCACTTCTGCAGCGTCCTGAATATTATCTTTTAATTCGAGAGCAAGTGCTTGTGTTTCTGTGCTGATGTAGTCGTGAAAGGCAGTCAGCGCAGCCGTCACCACTTCACCGTCCTTCTGAACTTCAATTTTAATTTTGTCCAGCACTTCGAGACCCATGTCTTTGCGCAGATTTTGAATCCGGTTTACAAAGTCGCGGGCAACACCTTCGCGCTTCAGCTCATCGGTCATGTTCATATCGAGTGCAACGGTCAGACCGTTTTCATTGGCCACTGACCAGCCTGGAATATCTTCTGAAGTAATCAATACATCTTCCAGCTGGATATCAAATCCGCCTTTACTCAATACGCCGTTCTTTTCCACGGCAGCAATATCTTCCTTAGTGAAGGCTGTAATGACGGCAGACACGTCTTTCATTTTCGGGCCGTACTGCTTGCCGAGGCGTGCGAAGTTCGGCTTCACCTTCTTGACGAGAATTCCTGATGTATCGTCGATGTATTCAATCTTCTTGACGTTCACCTCTGACAAAATGATTGATTCCACACTGCGAATGCGTGCAGCGAAGGAAGGATCAAGTACCGGCAGCAATGCTTTTGACAGTGGTGTGCGCACTTTGATCTTGTTATTTTTTCTCAACGCATGAATGAGCGAGCAGATGCGTTGTGCATAACCCATCGACTTCTCCAAATCTGCATCGACAAGATTTTGATCGGCCTCAGGCAGGCGGGTCAAATGCACCGACACCTGTTTTTCTCCTGCGCTGTTCTCGCTGAGGTTCTTGTACAACCAGTCACCAAAGAACGGAGCAACAGGCGCCATTAACTGAGAAACCGTGAAGAGACACTCATACAATGTTTCATAAGCAGCCTTCTTATCTTCCGTCATATCACCTTTCCAGAAGCGCTTTCTGTTGAGGCGTACATACCAGTTGCTGAGGTGATCGTTCACGAACTCCTGTACGGCGCGCGCCGCAGCAGTGGGCTCGTATGACTCGTACGCGGTAATCACTTCTGCAATGAGCGTCTGCAACCTGGACTGAATCCAACGATCCAGATTGGTTCTGCTTGATGACGACACCTTGTTCTTTGGATCGTACACAAAGCCGTCGATGTTTGCGTAGAGTGCAAAGAAAGAGTAGGTATTCAACAGTGTTCCGAAGAATCTTCGCTGCACTTCGGTGATGCCGTCGAAATCAAATTTCAGGTTGTCCCAGGGCGGCGCATTTTCGATCATGTACCAGCGCACGAGATCCGGGCCGTACTTGGCGATCGCTTCAAACGGATTGACCACGTTGCCTTTGCTCTTCGACATTTTGTTGCCATTCTTGTCGAGCACGAGTCCGTTTGAGATAACATTTTTGAATGCAACCCCGGGATTATTCAACTTCTTATTTAACGCGTTGACTTCCGGCGAACACTCATTGATCAATGCGGCGATGGCATGCAGCGTAAAGAACCAACCGCGCGTCTGGTCGACACCTTCCGCGATAAAATCTGCCGGATAGTTCTTCTCAAAAATTTCTTTATTCTCAAATGGATAATGCCACTGTGCGTACGGCATCGCGCCGGAATCAAACCAAACGTCAATCAAATCAGGTTCGCGATACAACGGTTGTCCCGATGCGCTCACCAGAATGACATGATCGACATATGGACGATGCAGATCATCTTTCAGTGGCGATTCCTTCATCAAGCCCGCCTTGATCGACTTCGCGATCTCGTTATTGAGTTCTTCCAGCGAGCCGATGCACAGTTCCTCTTTTCCGTCTTTAGTTCTCCAGATCGGCAATGGTGTTCCCCAGTAACGCGAGCGGGATAAGTTCCAGTCCACCAAATTTTCCAACCAGTTGCCAAAACGTCCTGTACCCGTCGACTCTGGTTTCCAGTTGATGGTCTTGTTGTACTCAACCATCTTGTCTTTGAGCGCAGTTGTGCGAATGAACCAGGAATCCAATGGATAATACAATACCGGCTTGTCGGTTCTCCAGCAATGCGGATAGGTGTGTTCGTATTTCTCAACCTTGAAGGCCTTGTTCTCTTCCTTCAGAATGATGGAGATGATCACATCCGTCGACTTATAATCCGGATTCGACTCATCTTCATTGGTGTAGTTCTTTACATAGAAATCATCGGCAGTCAGTGGCTTATGCGTCTTGATGGAAAATTTGGCCACTCCGGAACGAAGTTGTTCGCCGATTGCGGCGATAAATTTTCCTTTGCGGTCGACAGTAGGCACCTCGTTGCCGCCTTCGTCACGGATGGTCAGTGGAGGGATTCCGTTCTGTTTTGCAACGCGGAAGTCGTCCGCACCAAATGTTGGCGAAGTATGCACAACGCCCGTACCATCTTCTGTCGTCACGAAATCTCCTGCAACCACGGTGAATGCCTTATCCGCATCATACAACGGCTTCAGGTAGGGCATCAGTTGCTCATAGCGGATACCAACAAGTTGCTTCCCGCTGAACTGCTGCACAACCTTGAAAGGAATTTGTTTATCGCCAGGCTTGTATTGCTCCAGCGTGAGTTCTTTATTTTTCTCAGAGAAATATTTTGACATTAAATCCTTCGCAAGCACCACACTCACTGGCTTGTGTGTGTAAGGATTAAACGTATCTACCTGAACATATTCAATTTTTTCGCCGACCGTCAGCGCGGTATTTGACGGAAGGGTCCACGGTGTTGTTGTCCACGCGAGGATGAATACATCATTCGAAGTTTTTTGAAACAGGAATGAAGACGAATCATTTTTTGTCACGCGGAACTGTGCCACGATGGAAGTGTCCTTCACATCCTTGTACGTTCCCGGCAGGTTCAGTTCGTGAGAGCTCAGACCGGTTCCGGCCGCTGGAGAATAGGGCTGAATGGTGTAGCCTTTGTACAACAATTTTTTGTCGTACATCTGCTTGAGCAACCACCATAGTGATTCAATGTATTCCTTCTCGTAGGTGATGTATGGGTTTTTCAGATCGACCCAGTAACCCATCTTGCGGGTGAGGTCGTCCCACTGATCTTTATACATCATCACCGTCTCGCGACACTTCTTGTTGTATTCTTCAACGGTGATCTTTTTCCCGATGTCATCTTTGGTGATTCCCAGGAGTTTTTCAACCTGCAGTTCTACCGGCAGGCCGTGCGTATCCCATCCGCCTTTACGCTTGACCTGAAAGCCTTGCATTGTCTTGTAGCGGCAGAAGATATCCTTGACCGTCCGGGCCATCACGTGGTGAATACCAGGCGTTCCGTTGGCAGATGGAGGACCCTCATAAAATGTAAATGCAGGACCTTCGCGATCAACGGATTTTTCAAATACCGCCTGTTCATTCCAGAACGCCAGAATCTCTTCAGCGATTTTGGCAAAATTCAGTTCTTTATACTCCTTGTACTTTGCTGACATAAGGGAAAAAGCGCCATAGCGCCATCAATAAGACCGCAAAGATACCGGTTTCGGGGGATTTCGGAAGTCTAAAATTCGGAGACTTCCAGCCTATTCAGAAGCGGAGGAATGCCTGTTTGAGATGCGGATTTTTGACAGGTCAATTTCCTCATCTTCGTGCTCGCCGTAGAATGACGAATCAAAGTCATCAATCAGCAGTTTGTCGCCTTTACCTTTTCCTGGCCGGTCAAAACTCAGGATAAGCGCCGGCAACAGAATGAGGTTGGTGAACATGGAAATGATTAACGTGGTGGACGTGAGCAACCCCAGGGCTATTGTACCGCCAAAATCTGAAAACGCGAAGATGATGAACCCGGCAAAGAGAACAATTGACGTGTAGATGATGCTCTTTCCGGTTTCGAGAATGCTGTCGGTAACGGCCTTTGGAATGAAGAACCCGTTCGATAAGATTTCCTGGCGATATTTTGCCAGAAAACGGATGGAGTTGTCTACTGAAATTCCAAACGTGATGCTGAAAATCAACGCCGTACTTGCTTTCAGCGGGATGTCAAAATATCCCATTAGTCCTGCGGTGATCATCAAGGCAAGCAAGTTTGGAATTAATGAAATCACAATCATTCTCACATTGGCAAAAAGGATGGCCATCGAGAGGGTGATGAGGATGAATGCGAGCAGCAAACTTTCTTTCAGGTTGTCGATGAGGAACTTGTTTCCTTTGATGAAAATCTTTGTCGAGCCCGTAATGGATGCCTGGATGCTATCCTTCCCGGTCGGTGCAAAAATCTCCTTCATTTTCGGTTCAATGGATGCATGCACGAGCGAGTCCATTCGTGTAGATCCGATGTCTGCCATCTGGCAGGAGATTCTCATTTTACTGAACGTAGAATCCACGAAAGACTTGAACAGTCCGGAGTTGTCGTTTTGCCCGCGCATGTAGCGCAGAATGAACGGTGCCTCACTTTTGCTGGGCAGCGCATAACGATCGGGGTTGTTGTTGTAGAACGCCTGCTTCGAAGCCTTCACAAAAGAGACGATCGAAATCGGGCGGCTGAGTTCAGGAATGGAATCCAGAAATGCTTCAAATTCCTCCACCTTTTTCAGGTTGTTGACATCGGTGAGCGGCCTTCTCTTTTTTGATTTAATTTCGACCACAAACTCGAGCGGCATAATACCACTGAAATTTTCTTCAAAGAATTTCAGGTCTTTCTTCACCTGGCTGTCTTCAGGAACATCGTCGACCATAAACGACACCGAGCGCAGTTGATAGATTCCGATGATGGAGAAGATGGCCAGTATCATCGACCCTGCATATATCCATGACCGGCGGCGGTGAACCATCAGGTCGGTGAACCGGAGGAAACCGCCCATCCTGCGAAAGTTCAGGTGACGCAAGTGCTTATCGGTAGGCGTCGGCAACCAGGAGAATACCGAAGGAATCATGATGAGGCTCACAAAGAACAACGCCATGATGTTGATGCCCGCCACGACGCCAAATTCCCTCAGGATGATGATGTCCGTTGCCAGCAGCGTCAAAAAACCAATAGCCACCGTTAGATTGGTGAGGAACGTAGCGAGGCCCATCTTTTTCACAACGGAACTGATCGCCTCGAACTTATCCTTCGTTCTTGCAAATTCAAGATGGTATTTATTCAGCAGGTAGATGGCGTTGGTGATTCCAAGGGTAACAATTACCGGAGGAATCAGACCGCTTAGCAGCGTAATCTTATATCCAAACAGTGCCAGTGTTCCGAGTGTCCACACGACTACAATGCCGATGATGATCATCGAAAAGAGCACGGCCCGGAACGAGCGGAAGAACAAAAACATGATGATGCCCGTGATGATGGCCGACGCATACAGGAAGAGTTGCATCTCCTTTTTCACGGAGTTGGCGACAATGGTTCTTATGAACGGGAGGCCTGCGTAATGAACCTTAATATTTGTTTTTGATTCAAAGGTCGCGCCCGCTTCCGTCAGCGCGTGAACAAGGGCTTCGCGCCGGGAAGAATTCATCACCTCCTTCTGCACGGATACGAGCATCATGGTGGCTCCGTTATTAACATTCACCAATTGCCCGAGGTAGAACTTCTGCTTCTGCACCTCATCCAGGAGGGAATCAAATTCCGCTTCACTTTGAATCTGCTTCGGGAAAAGGCTTTCGAGAAAGAATCTGGCTTTGGTGGTGTCTTTACGGATGACTCTCAAAAAAGGCAAGGACAATACTTCATTTACACCCTCAATCGCCCGAATCTTTGTCGTGAACTCCTGATACGCCCTGAAGTTATCCAATTCATAGACCGCGCTGTCCTTAACGCCAACGGCAATGATATTTCCATCTTCACCAAACTGCTTACGGAACTCACCGAGCATTACCATGTCGGGATCCTGAAGGGGAACGGTGCGCGCAAAGTCGTAGCTCATTTGCACCCGGGAGGCATAATAGCCCATGACCGCGGTAATTGCCGCAATGACAACCATTAACACCAGGCGATAGCGAATAATCAGGTGCGCAACTGAGTTCCACATAGGAGATTCAATAAGGCCCCAAAACTAAGGAATTTAAGGCCAAAAAAAATGGAAAAACCGCTGCTGCCTTACAGGACGGCCTAAATCAGGAATCCTCGGAAATAGAGGTGGATGGTGGTTCCCTCGTTGGGCTCACTTTCGATTGCAATCTTGCCTCCCATGGCCTGCATTTTCGTCTTGACCAGATAAAGGCCGAGGCCCCGGCCTTCCATATGCAGATGGAAGCGTTTGTAGAGATTAAATACCTGGTGCCCGTAGCGATATAAATCAATACCCAGTCCGTTGTCTGTCACATTCAACAGGATGTAATCCCCTTCCTGTTTCGTCTGGATGCTGATTTCAGGAACCCGCATCGGATCATGAAATTTTAATGAGTTGCTGATGAGGTGATAGAGAATGCTCTCCACATAAGAAGGAACTGCAAATACCGTCGCTGTCTCCGTGAAGTCACACGTGAGCTTAGCCTGTAGTTTTTTCAGTTCTTCACTCAACTGAAGGCGCACGCGACCGAGGGCATCTGGCAGATTGACCGGAGCCAGCTCTTCGTGCTCTCGTTTAATATTCAGGATCATGTTGAGATCCCGAACGACCTGGTCCAGTTCGGAGGACGCGACGAGCAATTTATCGAGGGCCATCTGGCGATCAGACTCGGAAGGAGCAAAATGAACCACATTGGCAAGACCCATGATCCGCGCAAGCGGCGCACGGAGGTTGTGCGCGGAGACAAATGCAAACTGTTCCAGCTGACTATTTTGATTGATCAATTCCTGATTGGCCTGACTGAGATCCTGCGTCCTTCGGTTGACTTCTTCTTCCAGCGAATGGTTGCGCTCATGCAACTCCAAATGCTGCCGTTGTATAATGGCTCGCGCTTGCTGGAGCTCGATGTTCTGATGCTCCAGTGAATCCCGCTGTGCAGCCAGCTCTTCGTTTTGGGATAATATTTCCTGATGGCGTGAAGCAAGTTCGTGGGTGCGGGCATTTACTTTTTTCTCAAGCATCTCATTTTGCTCGCGCAATAATTCATTTTTTTCATACTCCATGGTCACAAGCTTGTCTGCCAATGCATATGATTTTCGGGTATGATACGCCGTTACCGCCAACGTGGGAATGATGATGCAGAAGAGAACGATTTGCAGGATGAAGTTATTTCGAAGCGCACGGTCGTACTGCTCCTCTGCTTTGCGCTCCGTGTCTTCAACGAATGTAAATACGTCGCGCTCCGCGCGCAGGTATATTGCCCAAAGCCATCCTCCCCTATCCCTGGCAAAAAGTTCTTCAAACTCACTTCTCTTGTTTTCATCCAGGAGCTTAACCATAGTCGTTACATGAGCAGCATAGCCGTTCAGGGAATCTTTCAGGATGAGATACTGGGGCGACAAATAGCCGAGTTCACGCAGCGGCTCTTCGACATTTCTGAGAATACTATCTTTCCATGCAAGTCCATCGCGGTAGGGCCGAAGAAGTTTCTCATTTTTTCGAATGGCATAGGCACGGACACCGAGATCAAGTGAGTGAATGACCGACTTCCCGATTTGATCGAAATATATGCGCAGCCGCTCTGCCTGCTGTTGCCTTGCCTGATTGATTCGGATCGTCTGATTGTTGCGATAGATGAGGAAAATATTCAGAAGCATCAGCAGACCGATCAGGGCTACAATAACAGAAAGAATATTTTTGCGCAGATGCCTCATATACCGACCGTATTTCTCCCCTCAGGTAATCCGGTAAAGATAGAATTAAATACTAATGCCTTTTATTTTTCGATAGAGAGATAATGCGTAACGGTCGGTAAGTCCGGAAACAAAGTCGATCACCAGCCGACTCATCATATAATAATCTTCCTTGTGTATTTCCATCTGAGCAATAAGCTCCGGTGGAAGCAGCCGAAGGAGATTTTCGTAGCGGGCGGACTTCTTTCCTTCAATAAAAAACGTACCGGCCACAATGAATTCGTGCACCAGTTCGGGAAGAATCTGATGCCCGCTTGCTTCGATTTCCACCACGTGCCGTGCGCGATAGATCTTTTCAATCGACACATGGGAGATTTGATCCAGTGCTTTGCGATGAATACACACCGAGGTGAGTGCCTTATCAAAATTACCTTCAAGAATTTCCTTCTCAACATCCAGAAACACTTCAGCACAGGATTGAATCAGTGCATTGATACCCATCGCCCTCATCACCGCCAGTTTTTGATTAAGCCCTTGCTGCCTCGCCAGCTTTGCCCTGTCGAGTTTATCACCAAGAATGGCACCAAATAAATCTGTCGCTTCGCTGAGAGAAACGAGGTTCAGGCGGCACGCATCTTCCAAATCAATTAAACTATAGCAAATATCATCCGCAGCCTCCACGACAAATGCCAGTGGATGACGCACCCAGCGTTGTTCGCCGAGCCCGCGTAGTCCCAGTATTTGCGCCAATTCCGAAAACGTTTCTTTCTCCGACTGGAAGTATCCAAACTTCTTCTGGCTCTTGCGTTTTGAGTCCGTTTCGACACCCGACGCGCGTGGATATTTCGTAAATGCGCCGAGCGTCGCTGCCGTCAGCTTCATCCCGTAGTAATGGTCATTGAGAATACGAAACCCCTGGGCGTTGCCTTCGAAGTGCAACAAATCGGAAAACTGAAATTCACTCATTTTCGAGCGCAGCGATGCACCTTCCTGCGACCGGAAATATTCCGAGATCGCCTCCTCGCCGGCATGTCCAAAGGGCGGATTACCCACGTCGTGGGCCAGCGACGCGGACGCGCAGATGGCACCAAAATCATATACTGAAAACGACGCGGAGAGATCGGAATGTCGCTGCAGAATGGTCTCGCCCACCATTCTCCCGAGAGAACGGCCAACGCTGCTCACTTCCAGGCTATGTGTGAGGCGCGTGTGGACGAAGTCAGACTCCGGAAGGGGATGAACCTGCGTCTTGTCCTGGAGGCGGCGAAATGGATTTGAAAAAATGATCCGATCGAAGTCCTGATCAAAAGCGCTTCGCGAAGAACCTGCGTGGCCCGATTTACTCCCCGGGCGCGTGTGTGAAAGAAGTTGTTGCCAATCCATGACCAAAAATAACACAGAATGCCTGTCGTACATGGCCCCTGCAAATTTCAGGAACTAATGTGTACCACAGGCATTCGCGTTGCGTGCCGACGCAATATCGATTACTCCTTCAATACGAGGTCGATGCACATCACAGCCGCCATAATCAACTTACGCAGCGGATGATTCTCAGGTACCTCAGGATTAATTTGGAGGATGTAGTTATCGGCAGAAGTAAACAATTCTTTTCCAAGACCAGACCATTTCTTGGTCACCGTTGCAAACTCCTTATTGTCGGATGAAACGAAACGAAAATCCCAGCTTGTCCACTTTCCCTTCAGCATACAAAGTGAACGCTCACTTGCATCCAATACTTCAAACTTTCCGCCGATGCTGAAGAACTTCTGCTTGAATTTTCCAATCAGTACATCGTTCTCATCCAACACCTGAACGGTGGAAAGGAAAATCGACACACCTCTCTTGACGGTCAGAATTTTCTCACCGGTTGGTGTCTTGATCTGAATATCGAAGGGAGTCATTCTCTTGTAGTCTGTGAAACGCAGCATCTTGGTGAAGAAACCAAGGTTTTCTTCGCGGCATTGAAGCATGACCTGCTTCGTTTCCGGATCGAAAATGTCAAAACTGTTGGATGCCTTGAACATTCCAACGTGCTCTTTCACGAAAAAGAGGTTCTTGTTCAGAATAGGGTTCATATGTGTATAGGTTAGAATTTAGATGCGGGGTCCTGATTAAGCAGTCGCGCAAGTATCAAATATAATTCAGGAAGCTCAGATTTAAATAATACAGGTTGTTCAAAAAAATTTTCTACCGCTACGCTGAAAAATTCATGCTCGTTGGTACAGGCATAGGCGCGCAGGAAGTTGGATTGTTCTTCGGGCGTTCGGGGAAAACAAATCCGATGCGCAATGGCATCAAAACGCGCCAGCAGGTCATCGTCGAAAAACTGGTACTCCTCGTTGCGAATGATGTTTTCGAGGCGAAGGGCATGAGCCATTTCATGCAATCCTAGATTTCTTGAGTCGTTGCCATGAATGTATCCATCCACGAAAGATTGCCATGACAAAACAATAATACCAAACATGGGATTGACTTCCCCTTTATGAAATCGTTTTGTAATGGACGAATAATAATCATTGGGGTACACCAGAATTCTTTTGAAGTGCGCGAGGTAAACTCCTTTTAATCCGAACGTCAGCTGAATGGCGCATGCCGCTATCAACACTTTTGCTTCGATGGTCACCTCATCAATCTGTCTTGGAACAAATTGTTTGCGCAGGATGAATTGATGGACGCGCTGTTCAAAAATCTTTTTTTCAGCATCGTTTAGTCCGCGATAGAAAAGAAAGTATTTCTCGAGGATGAGGCTGTATGACGCGGGTACCGGAAGCAATACGCCAGAAAATGGCGCCCCCGCTCTCCTGACCACCGGGCTGTTTTCAAGCGTGCCCCGAAACCAGAAAACCACAATGAGCACACCTGAAACGACCAGTATGAATACCATCAGATTTTCCTGAGGATATTGTTAATGGAGCATGCCCCGACAAGCTTACCGTGTAATTCATTAATTGCAATGCGCTCCTGTTTCATCGTGTCGCGATCGCGAATGGTTACGGTATTGTCTTCGAGCGTCTGGTGATCGATGGTTACGCAGTATGGTGTGCCCACCGCATCCTGACGGCGATAGCGCTTGCCGATCGCATCTTTGTCTTCATAGTAGCAGCGCAAATCATACTTCAGCATATTCATCACTTCCTCCGCCTTCTCCGGGAGTCCGTCTTTCTTCACCAAGGGCAGAATGGCGACTTTGTGCGGCGCAAGCGGAGCTGGCAACTTCAACACAACGCGCTCGCTGCCGTCTTCAAGTTTTTCTTCTGTATAGGCCTTTGACAAAATAGCCAGGAAGCAACGATCCAAACCAACCGAAGTCTCCACCACATACGGGATAAAGCTTTGGTTGTCTTCCGGATCAAAGTAGCGGAGCTTTTTACCGGAATATTGTTCGTGGCTCTTCAAGTCAAAATCGGTGCGCGAGTGAATACCCTCCAATTCTTTAAATCCCATGGGGAAGTTGAACTGAATATCGCATGCCGCATTGGCATAATGCGCCAGATTGAGGTGATCGTGGTAGCGATAATTGTCGTCGCCGAGTCCGAGCACCTTGTGCCATTTCATTCTTTTCTCTTTCCAGAACTCATACCACTTCATTTCTTCGCCTGGCTTCACAAAGAATTGCATCTCCATCTGCTCAAATTCCCTCATGCGGAAAATGAACTGACGCGCGACGATTTCATTTCTGAATGCCTTACCGATTTGTGCAATCCCGAAAGGAATCTTCATCCTTCCCGTCTTTTGCACATTGAGGAAATTCACAAAAATACCCTGCGCTGTTTCAGGACGTAGATAAATCTTGTTTGCCTCGTCGGCTACCGAACCAATCTCTGTCGAGAACATCAGGTTGAACTGGCGCACATCGGTCCAGTTGCGCGAGCCGGAAATGGGATCCGTAATTTCAAGGTCAACAATCAACTGCTTCATCGCCGCCATGTCGCCATTGCTCATGGCCTCTTTCAGACGGATGTTGATGTCGTCAATTTTCTTTTGATATTCCACCACGCGCGGATTGGTGGCGACAAACATTTCCCGGTTGAATGATTCTCCGAAACGCTTCGCAGCCTTCTCAACCTCCTTTTCAATCTTTTCTTCGAGCTTGGTGATGGCGTCTTCGACCAACACATCGGCGCGATATCTTTTCTTTGAATCTTTATTATCGACCATGGGGTCATTGAAGGCGTCTACGTGACCTGACGCTTTCCACGTGGTGGGATGCATAAATATGGCTGCATCAATACCCACAATGTTGTCATGCAACAACGTCATGAATTTCCACCAGTATTCCTTGATGTTATTCTTCAGTTCCGCGCCGTTCTGACCATAGTCATACACCGCACTGAGTCCGTCATAAATTTCGCTGCTCGGAAAGATGAAGCCATATTCCTTGGCGTGAGCAATAACGTTTTTAAATAGATTGTCTTCCTGATTTGCCATAAGCCGACAAATATAAACCTTAGACGCAAAGTGTCCGGAACAGAAATCGGAAATTAATTGAAAAACACCTGTTAGGAGTTATCCTTTCCAGGCTTCAGGATGAGGATACTGGGGGTGTACTGCATCCAATCCGTTTGCGCGGGATTGAGGGTTTTCCAGCTGCCGTACGAGATGACCATCAGGTTGAAGGAACCAAAGGAACTCCGGGCCAGCGAATGGTTTTCATACACATTCATTGCGCCGGCGTAGGCTTTATTGATTCGGTTCACTTCGTTTGCAAACAATGTATTGTGACGAATCAGCCGGTTCGGATCAAAAAGTTGAATGATGGCGTTGTTGTTATGAATCAGCCGCTCGACGAACAGAATCAGGAACAAATCCTTATAATCCTGGAGATAGACAACCACACGGTCAGCGATTTCAAAGTCCTTGTCAACCAGAACGCCTACCTGGCATTCGGTTTCATCGAGATAATTTTTCACCTTCCCTCCGACCACATCATCTGTGAACACCGACTTTGATCCACCAATTAATAATAAATCATATCGGGCGGCCTCGCGGAGAATTTCCCGGTTGATGTCGTTGGTGGCCTTGTAAACCGTTTTGATTTTGATGCCCAAACTATCGGCTTCATGTCTGACAAGGCGGAAACTTTCCCGTTCGTATTCCCGATGTTCCTTCGGGTTGATGTCCGCACTCGGCGTCAGGTGCAAGGCGGTGATGTCGGCGTGTCCTGCTTCCTTATGCGTAATCTGATCGGCCAGTCGCAGCAGCTTCTTCCCCTTGATTGGGGGACCGAATGACAGTAGAATTTTGAAGACGCGTTGTCCGTCGGCTGCATCATCGTTGTCGGATTTGAAAATATAATTGATGGCATCCAGGGCAGGGCCGGTCATGAACGTGGTTACGAGCGCCATAATCACCATCATGGCAAATACTTCAGGGGACAACACCCCCAGATCATATCCAATGTTCAGGACGACGAGTTCCATCAACCCGCGTGTGTTCATCAACGCGCCCAGTGACAAGCTGTCTTTCCACGACTGACCGACGAACCGCGCGGCCATCATGCTTCCTCCGAATTTTCCCGCGACTGCAACGAGTATGATCACGAGACAAATCACCCAAAGGTGCCCTTCGTTCAACAATCCGATCTGGGTGCGGAGCCCGGTGAAGACAAAGAACAAAGGCAGAAGCAACACGAGGCTCACGTCTTCCACTTTATCCATCAATACTTTCCGGAAATTAAAATTCGGAGGCATGATAACTCCCGCGAGGAAGGCGCCAAACAACGCATGAATCCCAATTACTTCCGCAGCAAACGCCGAACTAAGGAGAATGAGGAAGATGATGGCCACGATGGTCTTGCTGATGGTTTCACGGGAGGAGTACACATTTCCAAGACGGCGCAACAGCGGCTGCACCAGAAAAATCATGACCAGAACATAGACGATGGCGAGTGCAATGGTGAATAACGCGCTGACAAAAGTTCCGGCTTTGACAATGGCAATCACCGCCGCGAGGATACACCAGGCTGTGATGTCGTCCGCCGCAGCGCAGGTGATGGCGATGGTGCCAATACGCGTGCGCGTGAGATCGCGTTCCTGAATGACTCGTGCAAGAACCGGGAATGCGGTGATGCTCATCGCAATTCCCATAAACAACGCAAATGAAGTAAACGAAATGGAGGGCGGGGCAAATTCGATGTACAGAAAATACGCAAGGCCCATTCCCAGAAAATAAGGAATGATGATGCTGGCATGGCTGATGACCACGGCATCGTGCGCCTGATTCCGCAGCACTTTCAAATCCAGCTCCATCCCAATGACAAACATAAAAAGAATAAGTCCAACCTGACTGAGAAACTGAAGATTGGGAAGTGATTGGGGAGGAAAGACGAACGCCGAAACTTCTGGAAATACCAGCCCCAAAAGAGATGGCCCGAGCACAATTCCTGCAATGATTTCTCCTATGACGGTAGGCTGACCAATTTTATTAAATACAAAACCGAAGGCCCTCGACACGACGATGATGGTGACGATTTGCAAAATGAGAATCGCGAGGGGGTGATGCAGGTTGGAATTAACAGACTGTGTAAATATCTCGACCGGGGAGATTTGTTCGAATTGCTCCGACACATTCATCTTCTCCCGTTCGAGATCGGCGCCAAGGCGCGTAATCCAGAACATCAACAGACCAAACACCACGAGCGTGCCGAGATAAAAAATGACCGTCGCATTTCTCTTGCTGGTGATGCTCATTTTCATGGAGTAAAAGTAATTACTTCAGGGCTTTTGCACGCTCCCAGTACACATCCATTTCGGTGAGTGACATTTCGCCGAGTTTCTTTCCGTCGAGTGCAGACTGCTCTTCGAGGTATTGAAAACGTTTAATGAATTTCTTGTTGGTGCGTTCGAGCGCTTCCTCCGGGTCGATGTTAATGAAGCGGGCATAATTCACGAGCGAGAATAATAAATCGCCGAACTCCTGCATTGCTTTTTCGTGATGGATGGGCTCGTTCGTCTCCGCATTAAATTCCTTCTTAAACTCAGCCATCTCCTCCTCCACTTTCTCCCATACCTGCTCTTTGCGTTCCCAGTCAAAACCCACGCCCCGTGCTTTGTCCTGTATGCGGATCGCCTTGACCAACGCCGGAAGTGATTTCGGCACACCTTCGAGCACCGATTTATTGCCTCGCTTCAATTTGATTTTTTCCCAGTTCGCCTTGACGGTTTGTTCATCTTCTGCCACGACATCACTGTAAATATGCGGATGACGTTCCACGAGTTTGTCGCAAATGGCATGAAGTACATCCGCGATGTCAAATACTTTTTTTTCCGAAGCGATGCGTGCATAAAATACCATGTGCAGCATCAAATCGCCGAGCTCCTTCTTGACTTCATTGAGGTCACCTTCCAGAATCGCGTCAGATAATTCATAAGTTTCTTCGATGGTCAGGTGGCGAAGTGTTTCCAGTGTTTGCTTCTTATCCCACGGGCAGTTTTCGCGCAGCTCATTCATCGTGGTGAGCAATCGATCGAATGCTTTCAATTTCTGCTCCCGCGTTTCATCGGGCGTGGAATATACCTGCTTCATCGTCAAAAGGAATTAAGGCACGAAAGTTACAAGCAGTTTGTTTATGCCCACGGCAAATGGGTTATTCTTTTTAAATTTGCGACCTAAAATCCATAAAAGTGGCTTTAATCAAATCAATTTCAGGAATCCGGGGTACGATTGGCGGTAAACCTGCCGACAACCTCACTCCCGTCGACGTCGTCAAATTTGCAGCAGCTTTTGGCTCGTGGGCCAAAAAAAATAAACCCGGAGCCCCCATTGTCATCGGTCGCGATGCACGCCCATCAGGCGAAATGGTGAGCAACCTGGTCTCCAACACGCTGACCGGACTCGGCATTGATGTGGTGGACCTGGGCCTGAGCACGACCCCAACGGTGGAAATGGCCGTGCCCGTTGAAAAAGCTGCCGGTGGCATCATCCTCACCGCCAGCCATAATCTGGTGCAATGGAATGCGCTGAAGTTGCTGAACGATAAAGGTGAATTCATCTCCGGCAAAGACGGAGAAGAAGTATTGCAGCTTGCAGAATCAGAGCAATTTGATTTTGCGCCGGTCAACAAGCTTGGAACGTACACCCGGAAAGACCATTATCTCCAATATCACATTGAGCAGATTCTGAAACTTCCGCTCGTTGATGTGGATGCGATTAAGAAGAAGAACTTTCATGTGATCGTCGATGCCGTCAACAGCAGCGGGGGTATTGCGGTACCGATGTTGCTCAAGGCACTTGGTGTATCCGTGAAGGAATTATACTGTGAGCCAACCGGCCATTTTCCTCATAATCCCGAACCACTCCCCGAGCATTTAACCGACATCATCCGTGAAATCAACAAGGGTAAATTTGATTTGGGTGTTGTGGTTGATCCGGATGTCGATCGCCTCGCACTGGTTTGTGAAGACGGAAGTCCTTTCGGAGAAGAGTACACGCTGGTTGCAGTTGCAGATTATGTGTTGAATTACGGCAAGAAAGGAAATACCGTCAGCAACCTTTCTTCTACACGCGCATTGAAAGATATTACGGAGAAGGCTGGGGGTGTTTATTTTGCTTCGGCCGTTGGTGAGGTGAATGTGGTGGAGATGATGAAAGCCAACAACGCCGTCATTGGCGGTGAAGGAAATGGCGGGGTGATTTATCCTGACCTGCACTACGGAAGAGATGCACTCGTGGGTATTGCGCTGGTGTTGTCCCTGATGGCGAAGGAAAATCTTTCCGCGCTCCGTCTTCGCAAGAAGTATCCCGACTACTTCATTTCAAAAAACAAGATTGAGCTGACGCGTGAGATTAATGTTGATCGCATCCTTGATGCGGTGAAAAAGAAATATAAGAAGCAACCGATCAACACCGCCGACGGCGTTCGCATTGAGTTTGATTCCGAGTGGGTACACTTGCGCAAGTCAAACACCGAACCCATCATCCGGATTTATGCCGAATCGGACATGGAGACGAAAGCAGACAACCTGGCTAAGAAGATCATTGCAGACATTAAGGAAATCATCGCTGAAAAAATGCTGGCAGGTTGATGGACACACGTCCGGAACCTGCTAAATTTGCCAGCGCAATCGTATGAAAATTTATCTCGACAACGCCGCCACGACCCCACTGGACCCCGAAGTATTCGATGCCATGAAACCCTTCATGCTCGAAAATTTTGGAAACCCGAGCTCTACCCACAGCCACGGCAGGGTGGTGCGCGCTGCTATTGAGACCTCCAGAAAAAAGATTGCCGAGCTGCTTTCCTGCACTCCGGGTGAAATCATCTTCACATCCGGTGGCACCGAGGCCGATAATGCCATCATCCGCTCCGCGATCCACACGTTTGGAATCAAACACATCATTTCATCACCGATTGAACATCACGCCGTAACCCATACCATCGAACATACGGAGCGCGAAGGCATTTCGTCGCATATGGTGAAGCTGGATAAAAACGGGCATGTTGACCTGAATGATCTGGAACGGTTACTGAAGACTTACCCCAATGCGCTCGTGTCGCTGATGCACGCCAACAATGAGATTGGAAATTTACTTGACATCAAGACCACAGGCGAGCTGTGCAAAAAATATAACGCCTTCTTTCATTCGGATACGGTTCAAACCATCGGGCACTATCGCCACAACATGAACGATCTGTTTGTCTGCGGCCTCACCGCTGGCGCGCATAAGTTCCACGGTCCGAAAGGTGTTGGATTCATGTATATCCGCAAAGACAGGAAGATTCATCAATTCATCCACGGGGGTGCACAAGAGCGCAACATGCGCGGCGGCACTGAAAATGTTTACGGCATCATCGGCATGGCGAAAGCCCTTGAAATTGCCTATAGAGACATGGATGAACACCTGCATCACATCCAGGCATTAAAAGACCGGATGATTGCAGGCTTGAAAGAAAATATTCCCGGTGTGATGTTCAATGGTGATTCAGCCAACGCACAACGGAGTCTCTATACGGTCTTGAACGTGTCGCTGCCGGAGAATGAAGAGAACGACATGCTGCTCTTCAATCTTGATCTGAACGGAATTTCCGCATCAGGAGGAAGTGCCTGTTCCAGTGGAGCAACGACTGGTTCACATGTCTTAGGTGCATTGTATCCAAACTCCAAACGCGGAGCGGTACGTTTCTCCTTCAGCAAATACAACAAAGCCGAGGAAATCGACTTTGTTGTATCCAAACTTGCTGAGATGTTTAAAGTGACTGCGTGATTACGCGGTGATCTTATCGTACGCCTTCGTAAAAATTTTCATTTCCTCCATCGTTCCGATGCTCACGCGCAGCCATTGCTTCCCGAGATAATCCCAGGAGCGAATTAAGATTCCTTCTGCGTTCAGCTTATTCAGAATAGCAAGCGCATCCGCTTTCGGATCAAAGAACACAAAGTTGGTGTACGAATCGCCGAAGAACAATCCTTTCTGTTTCAAAAAGTCGGTCGTGTGTTTCCTCGCTTCCGCATTCTTCTTTCTCGACATCGCCATGAACGCCGTGTCTCCAAGTGATGCTTTTGCTGCGGCAAGGCCGAGCTGATTATTCGGGATACCGGGTTGATATTTTGAAATCTTTTTGATGAGATCAGGACGTGCGACGATGTAGCCTACACGCATGCCGGCGATGCCATAAATTTTTGAGAAGGTTCTGCTGACAATAACGTCTTTGTTCTGGCGAACGAGATCAACCATGGAGACTTGTTGCTCCGGTTCGAGAAACTCCAGGTAAGCCTCATCCGCGTACACAGGGACACGGGTACTGACTTCTTCACAAAATGATTTCACCAGTTTCGGATCAACTAACGTTCCGGTAGGATTATTCGGGTTGCAGACGAAGACCATTTTCGTCTCCGATGAAATGCGCTTAGCCAGCTCGTTGTAATCAATCTCAAGCTTGTCGTTGAGGTTAACTTTCTCCCATTTTGTATTGAAGACTTCTGCATAATTCATCAGCATGGGGAAAGTAGGATAGGGCGCCACGATATTTCCTCCCGCTACGCCAAATGCCGCACCGGTGGCACAAAGCAAGTCGCCGGAACCTGCGCCTATCAGGATATGATCCGGCGTCACGCCCTCATGGTCAGCAAGTGTTTTCTTGAAGTCCGTGACTGTTTGAAAAGGGTAGCGGTTTCCCTCCGATAAAAATTTGATCACCGCTTGTTTCGCTTTGTCGGAAGGGCCATAAGGATTTTCATTTGAACCCAGCCTAATCTTCGCATCGGCAGGCCGACCTTTCATGGAGAGAAATTCAGTCTCCGAAACCGGCGCAGCCATGAGCTGCTCTGACAATGACATTCCTGCGGGCACCGACACACCAAGTGCAATAGCCTTCTTAATCCAATCTCTGCGAGCGTTCATAATGTTTTGGGATGAAGGAATGAAAATACGCAGGAAACGGCGACAGAAGCAAATGAAAGTGTGCGACGCGAAAATACCTTGATTTCAACCTGGTATTATCCCCATTTTCTTCATCAGAAATGTGGCGTTCATGCGCGTAGCCACGCCGTTGCGGAGTTTGTAATTGAAGCTTAAAGAATCCCCCGACATGTCTGCTTCAAAGCAATAATTGGTGACCCTGCCGCCAGTCGTTGCTTCCAGCTCGCCCAATACCACGTCGTGGGTGGCAACCAGTGCCAGGCAGGGATGGTCGAGCAATTGCCTCACCAGGGCAATGCTTCCCGATTGTTTATCGGTGGAGTTGGTTCCCTTCAGGATTTCATCGAGGAGGATGAGTAACGGGACATTGCGTCTCAGTTCGTCTACAATACTTTTTAACCGATTAAGTTCCGCATAGAAATACGATTGATGATCTTTCAGCGAATCTGCCGTGCGCATACCTGTCCTTAATTGGATTAATGGACAATCAAATTCTCCGGCACACACGGGAGCTCCTGCCAGCGCGAGCACCACATTGACACCAATGGTGCGCAAATACGTACTCTTGCCCGCCATGTTGGCCCCGGTAATGACCATCACACTGTTTGTTCGATTGATGTCTATTGGATTGGTGACACGCGTCGCTTTTGGAAAAATCAACGGATGCCCTACTGCTTTGCCGGATAATTGACCCGATGCATTGATGGTCGGGAACACGAAGTCGGGATGATTGAAGGCAAACGTACCCAGACTACATAATGCCTGCATCTGGTGAATGTCATCAATCCATCTTTCGAAATGCGCGGCGTGTTTTTCTTTCCACGCTTCGAGGCGGTAGATACAGTTCAGATCGTAAGACAAGACACTGTTGACAACCAGATTCGTCATGATATTCAGTCGCGCGTCCAGTGCCCCTGAAGGTGATGCAAACCGGCGCAAGGCGTCGTGGGCCACATGCGCGTCACGTGATAACTCCTGGAGCAATGCCGATTGAAATTTTGTCTGAGACATCACTTCCAGCACCCGCGCATATTGCATCATGATTTGTTTCTTCCTGCTCACATACGCATGTAACTCATTTACCATTTTCAGTTGAGTCCCCAGCAGCGACCACTGCATCAATCCGGCAAGAACAATCCAAACACGAAGACCATCCACAAACAGCGCCAGTAACAAAAGAAGAATGGTCACCAAAGGCAAAGCGGTGAGTATGGTTCGCCAAAAACTTTTCCGGAACAGGAAAGGCTTTTTTAGTCCCCAGATCCGCAGCTGCGACAAGTCATCTTTCCCCTCTTCCACCAGTCCGCCGAGCACGTGTATTTCCTGCCGGAAGTCCGTCTTCGATGACAATTCTTTTACCGCCTCCTGGATTTTCTGGACTTGTGCTGCCGTTGGAAGCTGACCTTCGAGCATCACAGCAAGTTTCCATTGCCCGCCGTCGCGCTGAGATCGGTTGATGTATTGAAACAACGAACCTTCACCGAAGATGTCCAAATCGTGCGTGTAGGGGTGCCGTGGATCGATAAACGGCGTTCCGGTCGGAAGCGCTGCAAAGTCGCCATCCAGTGCTTTGATTTCATCACGCATCAGTCTCACATAGGCCTCAAGTTTCTGTTGCTGGTCAAAAAGTTTTGCATGCCGTTGTATCAGCCATACAAAAGCAATCAACAGAACAGGAAAAAAATACCAGGCTGTATTGGACTGAAAAATAAAATAGATATTAACAACGAGCATCAGCGCCACGACGAGGCGCAGGTTGCTGATCACAGAAATATTCCGATTGATAATCTTCAGCTGTAAAGCAAACTGCGCTTCACGCTCTGTGTAGAATTGATGGAGTTGCACTACAACAATTTTTCAACAATCCGCATCACTTGTTCCAATCCCTCGCGATCCGCTTCGTCGAAATCATTCAACCGGTCGCTGTCGACATCGAGTACGAGCGCTACGTTGTTGTTTTTAAAGGCGGGCAATACTATTTCCGATTTGGAAGCAGAACTGCAGGCGATGTGTCCCGGGAATTGCTCCACATCCGGAACAATAATGGTTCTTTTTTCTTTCCAGCTTGTGCCGCATACCCCTTTTCCGAAATTGATCCGGGTGCATGCGATTGGTCCCTGAAAAGGCCCCAGTACAAGTTGTTCGCCTTTGACAATATAAAATCCGACCCAGAAAAAATTCATCGTTTGGCGAAGTGCTGCTGCGATGTTGGAAAGGTTCGCAACAACATCCGGTTCGCCTGCAACAATGGCTTCAATTTGTGGAACAAGTACTTTATACTTCTCCGCCTTATCTTCGGTAGTCGCAATAATCAGTTCTTCTGCCATGAATTATAATCTTTCAAGTTGGTGTCTGGTCTTTTCGTCGTTCGTCACGTTGCCGGTATTTAATGTCGACGCGGGCTCGAATAACAACAAAGATACTTCTTCGTCGGCAACCGGCCTGTGCTCAACCATCCGGGGCACGACAATAAATTCTCCCGGATGAACCTCTACCACTTTATCGCGGAATTCCATTTTCAGTTTTCCTTCAATCACCATAAACAATTCATCTTCATGCTCGTGGTGATGCCACACAAATTCACCTTTTAATTTCACCGCTTTCACCTGCTGCCCATTCAGGTCTGCAACAACCCTCGGGTTCCAGTAATCATTGAATAAGCTGAATTTCTCGCAGATGTTAACCTTATCCATGGTTGTAGTACGTTTTTAACACATCATTCCTTAACTGCCTTGTCTGGAAAGAGCCAGTAAGTTTGGGTGCGGGAATGCCTGTCCCAAAGGTTGCCGGCGATTCAAAAACACGCGCTTCCTGCCAATGGTTCGCGAACGCATGGAATACGGCGGCACCGCCCTCGACAATCACGCTCTGTATTTTTTTCTCGTACAAATCACCCAGCAATGCTTCAATGAAGTCTTCGCCTTCCAGCTTCACCCAGCTATTTTGCCCCTGTGCGGCGGCATAATTTGTCGTGTAGCAAATCGTCTTCTGACTTCCGTCAAATACGTGCACGAGATCCGGGAGACTGTGCTTTCGGTCGATGATAATCCGAACAGGGTCGCGGCCGCCAGCCATCCGCACATTCAATCGGGGATTGTCGGCACGTACCGTTCCGCTACCGATCAAAATACCATCCTCCTGAGCACGCCACTGATGAACCAGTTGGCGCGAGTATGCATCGCTGATCCATTTCGAGCTCCCGTCTTCACGCGCGATAAATCCATCGCTGGTCTGCGCCCATTTCAAAATCACATACGGTTTCCGGTGCTGCATCCAGTGAATAAATCGGCGGTTCAAAAACTTCGCCTCTGATTCCATGATACCCACCTCCACTTCAATACCAGCTTCACGTAATTTCCTGATGCCCCTGCCCGATACTTCAGAATTGACATCTTCGCAGGCCACAACCACGCGCTTGACACCTTCACGAATTAATAAATCGGCACATGGCGGAGTTTTACCAAAATGCGAGCACGGCTCGAGGGTGACATAAACGGTACTGTCTTTCAGTTTCGCGCGGTCCGAAACACTGGCGATGGCGTTCACTTCTGCGTGCGCCTGGCCATATCGTTGGTGAAATCCCTCACCGATGATATTCCCATCATGAACAACGACACACCCGACCATGGGATTGGGACTGACATATCCCTGCGCCCGCGTTGCCAGTTCAAGCGCGCGTTGCATAAAAACAGGATTGACGTCGGTTTGGTGCTGTCCCATAGTTAATATTGCAAAGATTCATTTCGCTGCATGAATTCCAAAATTCTACTTCGGGAACTCGCGGATCAAATTACCCTGCATGTGCCTTTTGGGGAACGACAACAGGTAGCCCTGCTTCTCCTGCAGGATGTTTTCCCGTCCCTCACGATGACATCGGTATTAACGGAAACCGAGGTGGAATTGACGACCAATCATCAAAACAAGCTTCGTAAGGCCATCACCAGGATCAATGAAAACGAACCGGTTCAATATGTGCTTGGGTACGAATATTTTTTCGGAAGAAAATTTTTCGTCTCTCCTGAAGTACTCATCCCGCGACCGGAAACAGAAGACATCATCCGCGCCGCAAAACAGCTCTTCAAACCCACTCAGGCGCTGACCATCGTTGACTTTGGAACAGGAAGCGGCTGTATTTCCCTTACGCTTGCCCTCGAGTTCCCGCTTGCAAAAGTTGAGGCCGTTGATATCAGTGCGACAGCCCTGGAGGTTGCCCGGCGCAATGCCTCGTCACTTGGCGCTCACGTCTCTTTCAACCATGCGGATCTGCAGACGTGGACCACCGATGAGCCGATCGACCTCATGGTTTCCAACCCTCCCTATATTGGCGCATCGGAGCAACACGAAATGATGCCCAATGTAGTTGACTATGAGCCGCACGTCGCGTTGTTTGTGCCCGATGACGATCCATTGATTTTCTACAAAACCATTGCCCGTCATGCGCGTACAAGTCTGCGCCCCCACGGCGTTGTTCTGGTTGAAATTAATGAACGTTATCCATCAGAGGTTGCCGCGTTATTCCAGGAACAGGGATTTCGCAAAACAGAAATAATCCGTGATCTTGCTGGTAAAAGCAGAATTGTAAAAGCTGTGTTATGAGACCGCAGAATGTGTCTTTCATTGGGGCAGGAAATGTTGCGTGGCACCTCGCTCCGGCACTCGACAATACGGAATTTGCCGTGCGTGAAATTTATGCACGCAACCTGTCGCATGCGCAGGCACTTGCGGAAAAACTCTATCAGGGATATGCGACACAATCTTTGAACTTTGCTTCGAGCACCTCACGAATCTTCATCATTGCTGTTACAGACGACGCCATTCAGGAGATCGCGTCAGAAATTATTCTTCCAGACGACGCCATCCTCGTGCATACTTCGGGAAGTATTCCCCTCAGCGTACTTGGCTATGCCGCCGCCGCATCGACGGGAGTTTTTTATCCGCTCCAGACGTTCACGAGAGGAAGAAAGATGGATCTGAAAGAAGTGCCCATATTGATCGAATCGGAGGACGCAGAAACAGAAAAAATATTGATGGCGATGGGGAAAGCGATTTCCAACAAAGTGCGCCGCGCGAACTCAGCCGATCGAAGAACGATACATGTAGCAGGAGTCTTTGCTTCCAACTTTACAAACCACATGCTGAATGTTGCCGCAGACCTGATGCGCGATCAGCAACTTGACTTTGATTTACTGCGACCCCTGATTGTCGAGACCATTAATAAGGCATTGATTATGGGTCCGGCTGCAGCACAGACAGGCCCCGCACGAAGGGCGGATTTTGAAGTACTCGACAAGCACATGACTTTTCTGGAACACGATGAAGAACTGGCGGCGATTTACAGATTAATCAGCCAGCGGATCGTTGACCAATATCATCCTGATTAGTTGTTCAGGCCCTGACTTCCAGGCGAAAACCAACGCCATGGTAGTTGACAATCTGGAGCGTGGGATCTTCCTTGAGGTACTTCCTCAACTTCGAGATAAAGACATCCATACTTCTTCCCATGAAGTAATCGTCGTTGCCCCAAACCTGGGTGAGAATTTCTTCGCGTTTCAGTACCCGGTCCCGATTCCGATACAATACTTTAAGAACGTCTGCCTCTTTTTGCGTGAGCGTTCGTTCCTGTGTACCGTAGCGAAGGGTCAGCGTAACGGGATTAAATTCATAGGCACCCACGCGGTACAATTTTTCGTCAGTAGGGATACCGTTGGTCCTGCGGAGGAAAACTTCCATGCGGCAGAACAATTCGTCCAGACTAAAAGGTTTGGTGATGTAGTCGTCCGCCCCCGTTTTAAAGCCGACGAGTTTATCTTCCGTCAAAGACTTGGCGGTGAGGAAGAGTATGGGAATTTGCTGATTCTTTTTTCGAATAGATTCTGCCAGGGCAAATCCATCTTTTTTTGGCAGCATGACGTCGAGGATGCAAAGGTGAAATTGCCCGTTCTCAAAGGCCTGCTCTCCGGCTTCGCCATCGGCACAAAGGGTCACGTCGTAACCCTTCAGGCTCAGGTTATCTTTAATGACGAATCCCAGGCTTGGGTCGTCCTCAACGAGAAGAATCTTACAGTCGCTCATCATACGCAGACTACAGTGGGAGAATAATTGTAAACGTACTTCCTTTTTCAGGCTCACTGCTCACTTTTGCCTGGCCCCCATGTGCCTCGACGATTGTCCGGACGTAGCTCAGGCCTAATCCAAAACCTTTCACGTCGTGCACATTTCCCGTAGGAACCCGATAAAATTTCTGAAACACCCGGCGCTGATTTTCGCGACTGATACCGATACCGTTGTCGCTGAACTCCAGCACCAGCTTCGAGCCTTCGTTTCTTGAACGAATAATAATGGCTGGTTGTTGTGTGCAGTACTTGATGGCGTTGTCTATCAGGTTGTTGAAAACATTCATCAGGTGGAGACGGTCTGCTTGAACGACATGTTCGCCTGCCGCTAACTCCGTCTGCAGGACTCCGCCGCGCGCGGCCACCGACTCCTGGAAGTACCTGGTCGATTCCCCAAGCAACTCGTGTACATCAACCTGTTCCTTTTTCAAGCCCAGATCATTTTTGTCCAGTTTGGCAATTTGCAACACACGCTCCACGTGGTTCTTCAGTCGGTTATTTTCCTTCTCAATGATTGCTGCATAATTCATGAGGCGGTCCGGGTGATGAACAATCTCCGGATTTTTCAATACCTCTGCCGATACCGCTATCGTTGCAAGCGGCGTCTTGAATTCATGGGTCATGTTATTGATGAAATCCTTCTGAATCTCGGACAACCGCTTTTGCTTGAGAATGACGAACAGACTGAATCCAAAGAATACAATCACAATCATCATGACAAAAGTGGAGAACGACCAGATACCCATCTGATTCAGCAAATGAGATTCGCGATTGGGAAACTGAACACCGAAGTAATAGGCATAATGATTCCACGCCGGGAATTTCTTATTGGTGTTCTTTTCTTTGGCAGTTTGCAGCGGAATGTAATTTCCGTATTTCATCTTCTCGTGGCTGCAGTCGTAAATGCCATACTCAAAATCGACCTGAATGTTTCTTTTTTCAAATTCACTTCTGAGCAAAAACTCGAGAAGGCTTGCATCCACATCACCATGCACCAGAACAATGAAGTAATTCGTCGTGACCTGCTTCACCGGGTTGGGAGCCGGAGGCGGTGTATTGTTTATTTCAAAGATTTGCTGCGCCACATTGAATAAGGCTGCATTGACGCTGCGCTCAAACTCATCTTCCTTCATCACGAAGGCGCGCCTCACCCAATAGAATTGCGTGATGGTTAGCCCAACGATACAGAGCGTTCCAAGGATAACTATAAAACGGATTGTACTATTCTTCACAATATAAAGGTACGGGGAATACGCGCAGGCAGTACCAGCTTTAACATCTCATTAACAAAGAATTAGGTAGTCGTTAACAGCGAGGCGGAGCAGTTTCAAACACCTTTGTAACGTCCGGACACCAATTCACATTTTAAACTAAATCAAAATTCAAATGAAAAAAATTGCATCTATCATTCTGCTCACCGCCTTTGCGGGAATTCTCGCTTCATTCAAAATGGCCGATAGCGCTACCGTTGCATGGGGAAGCACAACCCATGATTTCGGTAAAATTGTCCAGTCAAAGCCGGTGACACACACGTTCACTTTCACGAACACGGGTGACGAGCCCCTCGTTATTGCCAGTGTCCAGGCATCCTGTGGCTGCACGGTGGCATCATTCTCGAAAGAGGCGGTAGCACCAGGAGCAAAAGGATTTGTTAAGGCAACCTATAACGCTGGCGTCGCCGGACCGTTCACAAAAACCGTCACGGTAACCGCGAACACCGCGGAAGGCACCATCCTGCTCACCCTCAAGGGAGAAGTGGTCGCCACACAAACCAAATAAGTGTTTGGCTGAAAGGGCTTTCTGTTTTTTTGAACAGAAGGCCCTTCCTTTTTGAATTCACTCATTACGCCAACGTTTACGGAAATTTTCCGCGAATGTTTGAAAAGGTTGTCCATTGCTCTTTCGCTTATTGATATTTTTGGGTACTGAACAACCGCCATGACAACCAACTACAACGATGCAGTATCCACCCGATACCACATCTACAACAGTCTGTTCCTGAACCTGCCCTACTCGGGCATCTATCGTACAGGCACCTTATTGCCCCTCCTGCAACAAGCCTGCGAGTCGGGCTATGAACTCGGCAAAGATCCCAAGTCGATTATCAAGAAATTCTTCAGCGACTATGCGCCACGCGCCACCCGCGAGGAGCAATTCGATTTGTTGTTCAATTTCATTCAATACACCGAACGCCAGGTTGTTTTGTTCGACTCCATTGAAGATGCTGCCTTTGGCCAGATCAATGACCTGAATGGAAAGGGAACCTTGTCTGCCTTATTGCTCCGGGCAAATGCAGAGGGAGTAACCGAGGACCTTATTCGCAAGCTGGAGGATTTTAGTATTCGCCTTGTGCTCACGGCACACCCGACACAGTTCTATCCCGGAAATGTATTGGCAATTATTAACGATCTCGAAGAAGCCATACGCGAAGGAAGACTGGAACATATTAACCTCCTGCTGCGACAGCTCGGAAAGACCGCATTCATCAACAGAGAAAAGCCAACGCCTTACGACGAGGCCGTCAGCCTCTGCTGGTATCTTGAGAATGTATTTTACGAAGTCATTCCTAAAATCTTCCAGAAGCTGTTTGCAGGATTGAATATCGACCCTGAGCAATGGAAGAACTATAATATTGTTCGGGTGGGATTCTGGCCCGGAGGAGACCGCGACGGAAATCCGTTCGTCACCCATGAGATCACCCAGCGTGTTGCCCATCACCTGCGGCGCACCATTGCACGTTGTTATTATCGCGACGCCAGATTTTTAAAACGTCGCCTGACGTTCAAGGGCGTTGAAGAAATTATTGGTCGCGTTGAAAAAAACATTTATCCCCTTGCTTACGGTGACGGACAGCGCGGATATGATTCTCACGAAACTTTACTGGCTGACTTACTCGAAGCGCGCAAGTTGATCGTCGACGAACACCGCGGGTTGTTTCTCGACCTGCTGGATGAAGTGATCATGAAGGTCCGGATTTTTGGTTTTCACATGGCGAGCCTCGACATCCGGCAGGACAGCCGGAAGCACGCATACGCATGGGATGCTATGCTGAAACAACTTGCTGCAAAAAATAAAAAACTCGCAGGGTTTTCAGGCCTGAGTGAAGAAGATCAAATCAGCACCTTACTGAAATTGAAATTCAACCCGATGAAGATGTCTTTCGACGATCCGTTTGTCACGGAGTTGATCGAGAGTGTCGCAGTCATCAAGGAAATTCAAAAAACAAACGGGACTTCAAGTCTTCACCGCTACGTCATCAGCAACTGTCAATCTTCTGTTGATGTCGTCCGGGTGTACCAGCTGTCAAAGTTGATGGTTGCCGAGGGAGATGAGCTTCCATTGGACATTGTTCCATTGTTTGAAACCATTGAGGACCTCGCAAATGCACAGTCTGTCATGCGCGACCTCTACAGCATTCCGGAGTATCGCGAACATGTTCAGCGTCGCGGAAACAAGCAAACGATTATGCTGGGCTTTTCAGACGGCACGAAAGACGGCGGATACCTGCGCGCCAACTGGTCTATTTTCAGAGCGAAAGAAAATCTGACTTTGTTATCCCGTGAATTTGGAATTACGGCGGTGTTCTTCGATGGACGCGGCGGCCCGCCTGCACGAGGTGGCGGCAATACGCACGACTTTTACGCGTCGCTGGGTGAAACAATTGAAGACAAGGAAGTTCAGGTGACTATTCAGGGACAAACCATCTCATCCAATTTCGGGAAACCCGTATCGTGTTTGTATAACCTGGAGCAGTTGCTCTCTGCCGGTATTGAGAACGACGTATTTGGAACAGAAAAAAATCAGCTCACGGCGGATCACAAAAACTTACTGGAGTCGCTGGCGCAGGAAGGACACAAAGCTTATTTGCAGCTGAAGCAGCATCCGAAATTTGTTCCCTATCTGGAGAAAGTAACGCCACTACCGTTCTTCGGCGACACCAATATCGGTTCAAGACCTGTCAAGCGCAGTCAGGGAGATGGATTAAAGTTTGAGGACCTGCGTGCGATTCCGTTTGTGGGTACATGGGCGCAGATGAAACAAAACATTCCTGGGTTTTACGGTGTGGGCAGCGCATTGAAGGCATTGAAAAAACAAGGAAAGATGCCAGCGTTGAAAAAGTTGTATCAGCATTCCCTGTTCTTCAGAACGTTGCTCGCCAACAGTATGATGTCTCTGACAAAGACATATTATCCGGCAACTGCGTATTTATCGAAAGACAAAGAGTTTGGTGAATTCTGGAAGATGATGTTTGCAGAGTATAAACTTTCAGTGGATATGATCCTTGAAGTTTCCGGTTTGGGAAGTTTGATGGAGAACAATCCGGTGAACAGAGATTCGGTTAAACTTCGGGAGCGCATTGTATTGCCGTTGATCACCATTCAGCAATTTGCGTTGCAGAACTTGCGCAACGGCGATGCACAGGAGAAATCATTTGAGAAACACTATCGGAAATTGATTCTCCGTTGTATGTTCGGGATCATCAATGCCGCGAGAAATTCGGCTTAGCGAGGCGATGAGCGGACGAGGTTGTGATGGTCTGCTGTTGTGTTGGCTTTCACTCCGATCCGCTCACTCCACGCCTGAGACCAGCAGCCGATCCAGTTCTTCTTTCTCCTTCATCGACACGCCGCGCGAATTTGTCTTGTCGTTCACTGCGTTGGGTTGTGTTCGCACAAATTGCAGCGGTAAAGAATCCCGCTTAATATACCGATCGCGGTACACTACTTTGTTTACATACACTGTGTCCGTTAATCGTTGTGTCACGGTGTCGTGAATGGTAACGGTTCGAATTTCTGCAACCGGAGAAGCCGTATTCCCGCGTGTCAACCAAAATGTCGCAAAGCTCATCACCAACAAGGCAACGGCAGCAGCATGTGCAGGAATCGGAGTTGCATACCACGGTATCACGCGCGGATGTTTGCGATCGAAAGCCGCTTCCAGGTTTTGATAAATTCTATCCGCTCCTGAATTGTCTTCGGCCGGCGATGGGCCTTTCGTCAGACGTCGCATGTGATTAAAAACTTCTTCGGAGCCTAAAACTTCGAGCACCAGATCGCGCTCTTTTTCCGAAAGATCGCTCCAGGTTTTCGTCTCCAGCAACGCATCAACTAATTCCATGTTACTCATATGCGTATCATCATTTCATACGGCCGAAGTTTTTCGGCTAATTCTTTTCTTAAATAAAACCATCTCGATTTTAATGTCCCTTCAGGAACATTCAGAATCGCAGCTATCTCCGGAAAACTCTTTTCGAGTTCATACCGGAGCACAAACAGCGTCCGATCAGCTTCACTGCAGGACGCGAGGTAGCAGTCTACCAGATTAAAAAACGCTTCTTCATCAATTCGATCATCGGGGTGCTCTTCAAACGCTTCTTTTGTTTTGAGGTTGCTGGCGTGCCGGGTCCTTACTTCCTCGCGGCGATATTCATTCTTACACATGTTGTGTGCCGATGAATACAACCACGTTGAAAACTTTGCTTCTTCGCGAAATGCTTCCGGCCGCTCGACAATCTTCAAAAACAAATCCTGAACAAAATCCTGCGCGCGTTCTTCATCTTTCCAGAGCATACGCCGGAAATAGCGAAGCATTTGCCCGCTGTATCGTCTATACAGTTCAGCAAATGCCCGCTTTTCTCCAGAGCAGATGAGGCGCATTAGCTCCTCATCTGGTTTATCGTCATATGTGCGAAATATGCTCAGCACGGATTATTGTTCTATCACTTCCATAAAGACCCTGAATCCAACGGAAGAATCAGGACCGGTAAATGTCTTTACACTCTTGATGGTAGACGCTTCCGGCGCATCGTTCCAGCTGCCTCCGCAAGCCTTTCCGTTGTCACTAATCATTTCCGCAACATTACCCACTACATCATAGAGACCAATGTCGTTGGGGAAATAAGCACCTACAGGACTCATCAATAAAAATCCGTCGGCAGTAGTCATCTTCGAAGGAACGCAAGGCTTTTGTGTTTCCGGATATTTGAAGTTGCCGAGTGAACATCCTTTATCATTCAACGCCTTGTTTCGGAAATTATACAATTTAAACCATGGGTACAAAATCTCCGGCTCACCTGCATTGACTGTTTTCATCGTGAACTCCTTGCCGAATATTTTATTGTCGGGAAATATTTTCACTTCAACCATATTCTCATCAAGCTTCCATGAAGTGGCTTTCGGAATACCCGCGGATGCGAGTTGCCATTCATCCAGTGTCGGCAGACGGAATTTCACTTTCTTATACTTTCTTTCTTTCTGATTGTTGTATTGTTCCGTCAGGTAAGCGCAGTAACCCACGGCAGCTTCATAGGATATGTTCACAACGGGATAGTTGGTGAAATAGCGTTCTTTCTTCGTCGGGATACGCGCAGCATGATACCCTTTCATGAACGAAAGCGCGGGCTCCTCATACTTCGATAAATCAATTTTATACTGTTGATACGCTTCCGACATGTTGTTTCGCGACAAGTATTCCAGAAACTGATTATAGTCCGCGTTGGTCACTTCATACTCATTGGCATATATCTGTCCCATGACCTTTCTGAACTTACCCTCCACGGCATCGGCATCGAATTTCGAATCCGGAATGAAGGCTGCGGGAACTGCTTTGGAGGACAGAAAACTTTCCACCAGCGACGCTTTGCCGCTTTCAGAGGCGAGTTTCTTTAACAACGGCTCCCATTTTCTCGCGGACTCCTGTGCGCCGTTCTGAACGTCATGCTCATAAAGAAGAAGTAATGGAACGAGGTAATTGGAGTTATATGCTTTGCCTGCCGCGAACTCGCTTTCTCCGTTAAAGTCAATCGTTAGGTAGTCGAGTAAAAATCTTTTTTCAAGGTTTTTCCGAATGAGCGAGATGTTATCCACGCCCTTTGTACTCAGTTGTGAGGCAAGACCCACGACATAGAGTTGTTCACGGATTTCTGCGAAATGTTGTCTGGAGACCGTCAGGCCGAAATAAAACTTCCGGTTTGTGTTCTGAGCCGGCAACATGGCGCAGATTTGTTCCCGGGTAGTTTCCTGCAAAGGGTTCCAAACCAGACCAGCCTTGCCAAACTTTTCCTGGCGATATGATTCATTCATCAGCAGATCCAGATTCAGGATTTGAACGTCGCGGCGAATCTGAAATACGTCCTGCAAGACAAATAGCGGTATCGTTGTATGTTCTCCTTCTGTGAAAAGAAATGCGCCATCATCCACTGACATCAATAAATTATAGCTGTAGTTCAGCAACGAGGGGGCTATGAGTCGCGCGTTGTACACTTTGCCGGATGTGGCCTGACGTCCGGCAACATCCAGCAACCGCTCCTGGTGCAGCAACATACTCTCGAATGTGCTTTCATGATTGGAGCTGATTTCACTGGCGCGTTTCAGCAATTCGTATCCTTCGTTGGTATATCCCTGATTCAATGATTTGATCAACAGACTTGCAAAAGAATTCGGCGCGAGGGTAGCGGCCTGGACCTCAATCGCTTTTAATTCTTCTGCTGTGGCCTGCGCGTACCGCGATGCGGTGTACCAGTAGATGAGTGATTCATTGGAAGGACTCTTCAAAGCAACCGATTTCCAGGCAAGGGCCTGCGATTCATACCAGGACAGTTGTCTTATCTCGAGTGTTTTCGATACCACTGCGGAGGGCTCATTTTCGCTTCTCGCCACTGCAGCGAGGAAAATCAGCGCGATTGTGAAAAATTTCTTCATGATTTGATTCATTTAACTACCTGTACACGCAGGACAGGAAATCGTTGAATCAATGTCATCTTTTTTTCAAAAACCTCGTCGGTCGCCGGTGCGACAATCGGAGCAAAGGCATTTGACGTATTTAGACAAAAAAAAGATTATGAAACCAGTTATCTTGTTGATGTTGCTCCTGACGACCGGCATTGCCCAGGCCCAGGAAATATTTATTAAAGACCAATACGCCATCGGTGGCTATGACCCCGTTGCCTATTTTACGGATGGTAAGCCCGTCAAGGGAACTGAGAAATTTATGCATTCATGGAACGGTGCGCAATGGAAGTTTTCTTCACAGGAACACCTGGATCTATTTAAGAAATCACCTGAGAAATACGCGCCACAATATGGAGGGTATTGTGCATTCGGGATGTCGGGAGGCTATAAAGCGCCCACCGAGGCCGATGCCTTCACGATTCACAACGGGAAGTTGTACTTGAATTATAATCACAGTGTGCGGTCAGAGTGGGATCCCAAAAAAGAAGAACTGATCATCAAGGCCGACAAAAACTGGCCCTCGGTGAAAGCTACCAAGCCATAAAACTCAATGGGGTGTAAGAGCCGTTGTTTATACCGATATTGCGAGAAAATAAAGGTATGAACCGGCTCTTTTTTATTTCCATCTTCATGCTTGTATGCTGCTCAGCATCTGCCCAAACGCAGTGGGAAGGCAAGCTCATGAATACACTTCGTCTTGTTTTTCACCTCGAGCAGGACGGAAAGGGAAAGATGGACAGCCCTGAGCAAGGAGCATTTGGAATACCTGTGAACATCGTCAACAAAGGCGATTCAATCATTATTGCACTCAAGCGTCCACAAGCATCTTACAAAGGAAAATTTACAAACGATTCTACCATCACGGGTCAATGGAATCAGAATGGCAATCAAATGCCACTAACCTTGCTGCGAAAAGCCACACCTCCTCCCGTGGTAAAGCCACAGACACCAAAAGCTCCATTTCCCTATCAGGTGGAAGAAGTGACCTACATCGACGAGAAGAAATCTTTGCGTTATGGCGCAACGCTCACCCTACCGGACGGAAAAGGTCCTTTCACTGCTGTTATATTGATCACCGGAAGTGGCCAGCAGGATCGGGATGAAACGATTGGCGCGCACAAACCTTTTGCCGTCATTGCCGACCATCTGACGCGACAAGGAATTGCTGTACTTCGTGTGGACGATCGGGGCAAAGGCAAATCGACCGGATCATTCGAGGCTGTATCTTCTTTTGATTTCGCTTATGACGTTTCCCAGTCTTTTAATTACCTGAAAACGCGCAAAGAGATCAACCCAAAAAAGATCGGGCTTATTGGACACAGTGAAGGAGGCTTTATTGCTCCGATTGTCGCTTCGCAAAATAAAGAAGTAGCTTTTATCGTGTTGTTGGCTGGAACAGGACTGAGAGGCAGGGATGTGATGACCGGGCAGCATTTTGCGATGATGCGATCTATGGGGATAGACTCCGCTTCCGCCGCATCCTATAGCGGGATGGTTGGAAGGATGATGGATGCATTGATGGCTCCCAAATACACACAAGAAACGAATGAAGACGCCCTGGCGACATTTGAAGCATGGCGAAAAAACACATCGCCTTTCGTTGTATCGGCGACCACAGGCGTATCCGACTCAACAAGTGCCCGGCAATACGTCAATGAATTTGTCAATGCCAGCGCTGCGTTCTGGTTCAAAACATTCTTGTCCACCGATCCTGCTGACTATCTGTCAAAAGTGAAATGCCCTGTACTCGCTTTGAACGGAGCAAAAGATATTCAGGTGCTTGCAGACGATAACTTAAAAGGCATTGAGGCCGCGCTCAAAAAAGGCAAAAACAAGAACTATACGATCCGAAAAATTGACGGACTGAATCACCTATTTCAACAATGCAAGGCTTGTACACTTGCGGAATACTTCACGCTCGAGGAGACCTTTTCGCCGGACGTTCTCGGGATCATGTCCGATTGGATTAAGAAGCTGAAATAACTATTTCACTTCGACGACATGAGCACGCTTTTCATGTAATTGACCGAAGGGTTTCAAAGACAATCCAAGCTGGCTCATATGCTGCTCAAATTGTTCCTGTGCGGAAGCATCGACAGCAATCAATAAACCTCCACTGGTTTGCGGATCGGCAAGTACCGCTTTTTGCTCATCGCGAAGCGCACTGATTTTCGAACCGTAGCTGTCCCAGTTTCTTGTTGTTCCTCCCGGCATACTCTTCGCCGCAATATATTCATCAAGAAAACTGAACTTTGGAACCTTGTTAAATTCTATCGTTGCAGAAAGGCCACTGCCTTCACACACTTCGGTGAGGTGACCGAGTAATCCAAAACCGGTCACATCAGTGAGGGCGCTGACATAACTTAATTTACCCAATTCAGCACCGGGTTTATTTAAAGTCAGCATGGCATCAACCGCAGACTGCAAATGTTCTTCCCGCACGAGTCCTTTCTTCTGCGCCGTTGTGACGATACCAATGCCCAAGGGTTTTGTCAAATACAAGAGTGAATTTGCACGCGCTGTATTATTCTGCTTTAAATTTTCCTTTCTCACCTTTCCCGTTACTGCCAATCCAAATACCGGCTCGGGACAATCAATACTGTGTCCTCCCGCGAGCGGAATACCTGCATCGCGGCAGACTTTCCTGCTGCCTTCCAATACTTCACGTGCTACGGATGGCTCCAGTTTGTTGATCGGCCAACCCAAAATGGCGATGGCCATTAATGGCTCTCCTCCCATCGCATAGACGTCACTGATGGCATTCACCGAAGCAATGGCACCAAACGTAAAGGGATCATCGACAATGGGCATAAAAAAATCTGTCGTTGAAATAATACAGGTACCGTCTCCCAAATCATATACCGCCGCATCGTCTTTTGATTCATTTCCCACCAGAAGCGCTGGTACGGAAAATTTGGCTGAATTGCTGTGCAGAATGTGGTCGAGCACTGCAGGGGAGATTTTGCATCCGCACCCTGCGCCGTGGCTGTATTGGGTTAGTTTGACTTGTTCCATGGTGCAAATTTAGAAATCGGTTTGGTATTGCTGTCAGAAGCGCGGCGAAGGGAAAGAAATGATTTTTGCCTTTGTTGTGTTACTTTTATAGAACGTTATGCTGATGCAGCAAAAAATTCCCTTCATTCACAACTACTGCGATCGCTGGTGCGAGCGGTGCCCGTTTTCATCGCGGTGTCAGGCTTATGAGGACCAGCAACAAATACCTGCTGCCACGGAGCAGCGCCAGGAAGTATTCATCGAGCGACTCACTGAAAACTTAAAGAAAGCGCGCATTCATCTTGAATCGGTGGCGCGCGAACTTGGAATTGATTTAGCCGGTGTCGCGGAACGTATCATCACGGAAAACGATCGCGAATCACGCGCCCATCCCCTTGCGACCATGGCCGTGCAATACAGTCAACTCGCCCATCAATGGCTGAAAACGCAGCCGGGTATGCTCGACTTATTGGATCAACTCCGGGAACAACTGCTGATGGGTCTCGAATCGCGCGAGGAAGCAAGTAAACATACGCAGACGATTCGCTCGTCGATCGAAATGATCCAGCGTTTTGAAAACTTCATTTACGGGAAAATCATGCGCGCACTGCTCGGTTACAAAGAGAATCCGGTCGATGAATTGCAATCCGATTACAACGGATCTGCGAAAGTTGCCGCGCTGGCCATTACAGAATCTGTTTCCGCCTGGGAAAATCTATTTCAATTACTGAGTGATCAGGAAGATCAGTTTCTCCCCATCCTTTCTCATCTTCAGCGCATGCATCACGCGTTGCTGGAGGAATTTCCGGATTGTATGCGATTCGTGAGACCTGGTTTTGATGATTAGAAAGTCGCGGCAGCGAGTGCTTTGGCTGCTTCATCCGTTTTCCTGCCGTCCCATGTCTGGCGCAGGCGAATCCGATCCAACCGCTTATCGAGACCGCGTCCGTAATGCTGGTCATAATAAGTAAGCAAAATATCAATCGACTCATGCCGCTGGCCTGCCAGCCATTTGTCGCGTGCCTACTGAAAATGCTGTCCACCGAGCTTCTTCATAATGCCCGTCATGGCGCGAATAAATTCTTCCTGATTGGCCTGGCCGTATTCATTCACGAGCCGCTCAACGCGAGCCGCGCGATCAAGAGACAATTCAACAACGGGAGCCGTGAGCATTTGCTGCCACAATGCATTTGGGATGACCATTCTTCCAATCGTGATGGATTCATCCTCCACCCAGATTCGTCGCTGCGGATCAAATGTGCGTAAGACTTCTGCAACATCGTTTTGAAATTGTTCGACCGTTGGCTGCGGCGGCATATTTAATCCGCCGAAAACAGATCCTTTATGGTGGGCAAGCGTCTCGAGATCAAGCACCTGCTCACCCTGCTGACGCAACGCACGAAGCACGTCACTTTTTCCACTGCCTGTATATCCACCGAGCAACACCAGCGACAGAGGTTGCTCGAATGAACGAAGCATCTCCGTCCGATATGCTTTATACCCGCCCTGCAACTGATACGTCTTGATGCGGGCCATATTGACGAAGCTGCAAAAATTCGATGAGCGCATGCCCCCACGCCAGCAATGCACGATCAATTCATTGCCAGGAGCAAATTGAGCCGCAGCTTCCACGATGCCCAGGATTCGCGGACCAACGAGGCGAAAACCTGTCTTAATGGCCTCCTGCTGTCCTTTCTGTTTATAATCCGTACCGACCTGAACACGCTCTGCATTGTTCAGCAGCGGAATGTTTCCCGCACCGGGAATGTGACCTTGAAGAAATTCACCCTCCGATCGCACATCCGCGACAGGGAGTTGTTCACGCAGAACAAAAAAATCTTCGAGGGCAATGATCATACGTCAAAAATACTCAATCGGAGAAATTGACGGTGATGTTTGAAGCAATACCTATTCGGAAACCGTAGTCGAGGTAACGACCATTGATGAAAGAGGCGGCACCTTCGAGTCGGAAAATTCTTAAAATCCCGTCAATGGAGTAGCCCACTTCCGTGTAGTTTCCTGAAGACGGCGTTGCCAGGTAATTCACAAAGATATTTTCGCGAATACCCATCAGGCGAACATACGGAATCGTGGTAACGAGGAATTTTCTGAACTGATAATGGACGTTGCTGGCGAGATAATCTTTCGCCGTACTGAATTGATAATAGTCGAGCAAGCGGAAACTACCGACGGGATCGTTCGTACTGAAGGGTGTTCGGTTACCGAGGAAGTGCTGGTAATCGGGGAAATACATTTTATCATTCCGAAGAAATGTTCCGGCTGCCATATACACATCGAGATTGCCCCGCACACCGAGACGAATGTCGTGACGAAACCCAACCTGAATGTTGTCATAATCAACATCGCTGCCAAGTATGCTGTTGAATCCTTTTCGATAAGACAGAGACAGGACGGGCGAGGAGCCGCCGAGTTCGTATTTCCTTCCATTCCTGATTCTGAACTTCAACCATGGACGCGCCTGAACCGAGAACGTACCGGTGACTGCCTGATGATCCGGAAAAACGGTATTCACCAGTTCTTCATTCATCGGCGCATTGGGCGTGTAGTCTTCAATGCTCTTTCGGTTTACTAATTTATACCGGGTGGTGTTCTGGAGAAACTTTCTATCCTGCCAGGAGAGCGACGCGTTGAGTGTGACGAACGGATTGACGCGCAGGCGGTATTTGATATCGGTAAAATCGCGCTCGTATATCTTCATCAGGTTTTGCTCCAGGAACAACGTCGTAAACGTATTGACAATTGGCAAGATGGGATCCTGATTATTGAATTGAGCAATATACCGGCCGCCATTCACTTCCAGTCTGTAGTTCTTATTGGAAAGAAAAACATTCAAATATCCGGAAACCTTTTCGCGCGCGAATGCATAACGAAAGATTGGCCGGATCACGAAACGTGTTTTGTTCGTGTCCTGCAAGATGGTACCAAATGCGACTTTATAAATGATGTTTGCTCCTTCCACCGTATTGAATCCGCCGAATGGCGCATAGATCTGGAAGTTGGAATGTTTTGAAATCTTATAATAATCACCCAACAGGATGTCCCACGGCTGAAATCCTTTATGCTTGGATTCCTTTAGAGTATCGCCTTGCTCCTTTGCGCGTTCTATCGCAGCGAGGCTGTCGGATTTCTGATACCCCTTGATTTCCTCCAATGTGAGGGGTACTGGTCGAAGCTCCGACCAATAGGCTGAATCCTTTTTATAGGCACCGCTGTCAATTTTGAAATTGTATTCCCCGATCACTTCGGGTTCTTTCTGATTCTTGCGTTCTTCCTTTTCATACTCGCGCATCACCGCCTTCAGCTGCTTATTGGTGATTTCTCCGCCTTCAGACAATTTGGCCTCGAGCTGCTTGAGATCTTGTCCGTTCTTTTTCGCTTTCGCGGTAGCCTGCTTTTGTTTCTGTTCCAGTTCTTTTGCAAGTTCTTTCTCTTTCCGTGCATCCACCACCTGCATATTCTCTACATACACTTTGGGGTTAATGGCAATTTTGTAATTGCTCACCGTCGAGAGGTAATTGTATTCAAATTCAAAGCCCAGAACTTTTCCATCTACCTTGAATTGATGCGACACCGGAAGCCATGCCTTGTCTTCGATGGGCGCACACATGACTTTCATGCCGATAGAAATTCCCAGCTTCGTGGTTTTGAGCTCGAGGCTGTGAATACTCCAGTCGTTTTCGACAATATAAATTACCCCCTCCACCACATTGTCGCCTTTCGAGCGCGGCGTTACTTTGATGCGGCTCACTTCATAATTGCGATCTGGGAAGGTGCCCAGATATTCAAATTTGTAATAAGAAAAAGCCTTAGGCGAAAGGGGCGAAACCGTTTCTGCTATTTCAGGTTCGTAGAAGCTGCCGAAGATGTATGAATTCGGTGACGTGTTGTTGTCTTTACCGTCACTGCGTATGGAGATCACCTTTTCTTCAAATTTACCCGGCCGCGTGAACTTAATGTCGCTGACCGATTCAGAGATGAATACGCGTCCCTTCTCAATGCCTTCTTTCTGCAAGGCTTTCTTTGCCAGCCAGGGATAGTCTTTCAGTTTGCCAGCACCTTTGATATATACCCGGGCGGAATAGCTGTCGAGGAAATTGCGGTGGTAGTTCGCCTTGCCAATCGCTTTTCGCATGATGGAGTACGCGGCGTCTTCATCGTCTTCGCCCACGGTGACCGTCTGCAACACAATCTCCTGTATTTCGAGTGTCACATTCAACTCCGTCATCTTATTTTCAACAATGACCACACGCTCAACTGATTTTCTGCCCAGGTGCTGGAACACCAGGTCGTAGCGGCCGTTGGGCACCAGTATTTCGAACTGACCATCAACATTGGCTGTGGTACCTGTTCCAATCTGCCGGACGAAAATGGTGGCAAAGGGAAGTGGTGAACCATCTTCAATGGTGATTTTTCCTTTGATACCCGTCTGGGCCAGGCTGGCGGTCGCGCTGAACAACGCCGCAACCATAAACAAGAGTGTCTTAAAAATTTTCAAAGAGTTCTGGGGTTTGAAACTATGGAAACTACAGGTAGAAGCCTTTGGTGCGAATCATTTCCTCCACCGCATCCGGGACAAGATAACGTATCGATTGTCTTTTTCGGATACAGTTCCGGATGAAGGTCGCTGAAATATCAAACATGGGCGCATCGACAAAGGTTACATTAGGATGCGTTTTAAGCTCAGAAGGTTGCGCGCCCGGCCTGGGATAAACATATAATCCATAGTCTTCCAGGATGCGCTCGTAGTTTTTCCACTTGACAAAATTGGTGAGGTTATCTTCACCGATGATGACCTTGAATTGTTTGTCCGGATGCCGTTCGGAAAGATGAACCAGCGTATGAATGGTATAAGAAGGTTTCGGCAAGTTGAATTCAACATCCGTTACTTCCAGTTTATAGCTGTCGTACACAGCGGCGCGAACCATATCGTAGCGGTCAAATTCATGGAGCAATCCTTTGGACGGCTTGAATGGATTTTGCGGAGACACCACATACCATACTTTTTTCAGATCGGTGGTCTCGGCCATGAGATTCCCGATGATCAGGTGGCCGACGTGAATGGGATTAAAGGATCCGAAAAAGAGTCCGACTTTCATAGCTGAAAAAATATCGTTAGAAAATCGCAGACGCGTGGTCAGCGCTTCTTGAAATCGTCGTAGAGTCGCTGTGCTTCAGCAAGCGATTTATCCAAATCCTCATTGACGAGCACCACATCAAACTGATCCTGAAATGACATTTCAAACTGAGCCTTGAATATGCGGCGTGATAAACTCTCGGGTGTTTCTGTGCCGCGATCGTTGAGGCGTGTCTTTAATACTTCAAGACTGGGCACTTTCACAAATACCGCAAGTGCCTGCTCGCCGAAGTATTTTTTCAGGTTCATCCCGCCTTTCACGTCCACATCAAAAATGACATTTCTTCCTTCGCTCCAGATGCGCGCGATTTCAGACTTCAGGGTGCCATAGAAGTTTCCTTCGTACACTTCCTCCCATTCCACGAACGCATCCTGATCAATTTTATCTTTGAATTCCTGAGGCGACAGGAAGTAATAGTCTTTGCCGTTTTCTTCTGTACGTCCGCGTTTATCGCGGGTAGAAGCTGAAATGGAGAAGCCGAGGTCGGGGTTGTTTTGAATAAGATGCCGGACAATGGTCGTTTTTCCGGAGCCGGAAGGAGCAGAAAAAATAAGTGCTTTGCCGGGCATTATCTGGGGAGATTTTGAGCAACAGTTTTTCGGATGTTTTCAACCAGCTCATGAGGTGCATGATTCATGCATTTTTCCTTGAGCAACTGTCGGATGGAAACTTCGAGGTGATAATTTCTGTAGCAGGGCATACACTGTTCAAGGTGGGATGACAGAAACTCGTCTTTCTGCTCTTGTGTTACTTCGCCGTCAAGGATCAGTTGCAGCTTCTGCAGGCATTCACGCTGGTTGGCACAATCCTTCTTCATCGGGCTCTGGTCAGGAGTGTTTGTCATATTATGCAGTTTTATATCCCATTTGCTTTGCGTATTCGCTTAGTTTTTCTTTCAAAAGATTCCGCGCTCTGTGCAGCCTGCTGCGCACGGTGCCAATCGGAATGTCAAGTATCTTCGCCATCTCTTCATATTTAAATCCTTCGAGATCACAAAGAATGATCACGGTTCGAAAATCAACATCCAGTGCATTCAGCGCTGTTGAGATTTCGTCACCGATCATATCCTGAAGCGCCTCTACCCGAAGATCAGGCGTTATTTGTCTGTCGACATCTTCAGAATTATAATATGTTTCTACCTCCTGATAATCGACTTTAGAAGGCTCTTTGCTCTTCTTGCGATAATCATTGATGAAGCTGTTTTTCAAGATTCGGAACAGCCATGCTTTTGCATTAGTTCCTTTCTGGAAAGAATCTATGAAGCGATATGCTTTGAGATACGTGTCCTGCAATAAATCCTTCGCGTCATCTGAATCCAGCGTCAGGCGGTAGGCAAAGTTGTACATGGAGTTGATGTTGGGCATAAACTCCTCGTTGAAGATTTGTTGTCTCTCCTGCTCCGAATACTGCTGCCGAACGATTTCTTCTTCCATAATCGTGTAAAAATAATAAAGCGGCAGGAAAGTGTTGATATACCTGCCCGCAAACTCTGGATCTAACTTGTCAAAAGGACTTTATAGCACAAAAACAGTACCTGAGCAGTGGAGTTATGCTGGTTGCTGCACACTGGTTTAAGGATTTCCGCGAATAATTTGTTAGCATTGCTTACGAGTGCTACCTGAAGCGAGATTCGTGCATGACATCTTCCGGAAAATACAAAGAGCTGAGTGACGAGGTTCTGGTATCGCGATACCGGCAGGAAGAGAACATGGAGATCATTGGCGAATTGTTCAATCGCTATACTTCCCTGGTGTATGGTGTCTGTTTAAAATACCTGAAAGATCGGGATGAAAGCCGCGATGCAGTCATGCAAATTTTTGAAAAGCTGATTGTTTCTCTCCGGGAACACGACGTCAGCGTATTTAAGTCCTGGTTATATGTAACGGCGCGAAATCATTGCCTGATGGCCATCAGGTCGAGGAAAGGAAAGAATTTCGAAGAATTATCGCCCTTTCTTATGGAATCCGGCGGGAGCCCACATCTGGATGACGGCCCCGATGTTGAAAATAACCTGAGCCAGCTGGAAAAATGTATCCAGGAACTCAACGACGAACAAAAGCAATGCGTACAATTGTTTTACCTGGAGCACAAATGCTACAAGGACATTACAAGCCTGACCGGCTTTGATCTCAATCAGGTGAAAAGCTATATTCAGAACGGGAAAAGAAACTTGAAGCTCTGCATGGAGAAAAATGCAAAATCTGCATAACGATATCGAACGTTACCTGAAAGGAGAACTCAGCCCCGAACGGATGCATGAGCTGGAGCGTCTTGCCCTGTCGGACCCGTTTCTGGCCGATGCCCTGGAAGGGGCGGGCGAGATCACGCCGCAGTTTTTCGCCGCGGACGTCCAGGAACTTCAGGGCAGAATTAAAGCAAAAACCCGCAAGAAAGACCGGACATTTCACATTGACTGGAACGCGTACCTGAGCATTGCCGCCGGCCTGTTGCTGCTGGCGCTCTCGTCCTGGGTACTGATTGCATTGATTCAGCAGCAGAATAGCCAGGAATTGTTCAAGTCGGAAAATATGGCAATGGCCAGTCCTCCGGCATCGACAGATACCCTCACCGTTGTGGCGCCCTCTGGCTTTGTGACCCCGGAAAACCGGGAAACGCCGATAGCGATTGTCACCCAACCGTCCAGCGCGCCGCCACCCGAGCGGGAAGTTGAGGCAAATTTGCAGGAGGTGCCGCCGGTGGCTATTGCAGACGCGACCGAAGTGCAACCGGCCGTGGTTGCGGAAGATGAGGCCGAACGCAAAAAAACAACGTCCACCCTACGGGAAGGAAAGCCGCTGACATCACCGTCGATGGCGATGAATTTGGAGAAATCACGTGGCGAGACCGACCGCCGGGTAATCCGCGGACGTGTTGTTTCAGCTGATGACGGCGCCAGCATCCCAGGGGTGAATGTCCTCATTAAAGGAACCAATACGGGTACCGTTACAGACTATGACGGGAACTTTCAAATTGAGCTGGCCAATGAAGGGCAAGCGCTGATCTTTTCATTTATCGGTATGGAGACGAAGGAGCTCGCCACCCCGGACAACACGCTGAATGTTGAAATGAAAACCGATGCCACACAGCTTAGTGAGGTTGTTGTGACCGGTTATGCACCCGACAGCAGGTCGCTTCCCGATGAATTGCCCCGCCTTGAATTTGCTACGCCATCCGGCGGCCGAAAGGCATTCCAGAAATACCTGCGTGATAAATTGATTTATCCGCAACAGGCATTGAGCAACCAGGTTGAAGGAAAAGTCACCATTCAGTTTACGGTAAACCCAACCGGGGAACTTTCAGATTTCCAGGTCGTGAAAGGTCTGGGTTATGGATGTGATGAAGAGGTCATTCGACTCATCAAACAAGGTCCGAAATGGGCTCCCTCCAAAAAGAACGATGAAGCCGTGGCGGATAAGGTTCGCGTGCGGATGCGGTTCAGCCTGCCGAAGAAAAAATAGTTGATCGATTCAATTTGCGGAATGAATTAACCCCATCATCTCTGGGATTCTGATGATGCATGCACGTGACGATTCAGCGCATGCATGGGTTCAATGATGGTCGATTCGACATACACAATATATCGTTACGCATATCACATCATAATAAACATCCTATCGCGATGCACATCATTCAGTGCAGGGCTACGAGCCCTACGCTGAATGTGGTGCGCTGTCAGGGCACGAATGATGTTAACAGAATGCACCGGTGCTTGAGCGCGTCATGAATCAAGATCAAGAACGTGACGCAGTAGCATGCCTCACACCCGCATCACACAACCTTCCGACGAATAAGTTTCGCATAGGTTCGGCTCACGGGAAAACTCTTTCCATTCAGCATCTTCACAACCATGCCTCCGTTGAAATGTTTTTCAATCTCTTTCAGGCTTTGAATATTGATGATGGTGCTCCGGTGAACACGAATGAACATCTCCGGATTGAGAATTTCCTCCAGTTTGCCAATACCGCTCGAGCTGACAAACTGATCATTTTTGGTAGTCAGGATCGTGTAGTCGCCGCTTGCTTCGAGATAAACAATTTCATCCACGGGAAGATTGAGGAGTTTCTCTGACTTCTGGACAAAAATGTGTGAATCATAGGAGGACTTGTTTTCTGTCTTGATGTTTCGCAGCAATTCGCCCACGTTATTTTGTTCCAGCTGCATGCGGTTGATCGCCCGATCGACGGCCAGGCGGAAGCGCTCCTGATCAAGAGGCTTCAGGAGATAGTCGACGGCATTTTTCTCGAATGCACGAATGGCATATTGATCATAAGCCGTGCAGAAAATCACGAAGGGATCGTGGGTAATTTCATCGAGCACATCAAATCCCGTCATACCTGGCATCTGCACGTCGAGGAACACGAGATCGGGCTTCATTTTATCAATCAACTCGACAGCTTCTTTCCCTTTGGATGCCTCGCCAACGACCTGCATATTGGACATTTGTCCCAGGTATTCCAGTAACAGATCACGCGCGAGCTTTTCGTCATCTACAATAACACAGGTTATGTTCATGTTTCAGTTGTTTAGATACGTTTGTCAATGGTTTTGCTGAATCAACCAGCTTTGATATTAATTTCTTCTTCCGTGCCCACCGACTCCTTCTCACGTTCTTCATGTGGAATAAAAAAGCTTACAGAATAACCCCATTCATTGGAACGGATCCGCAGCCCCGAGCCCGGACCAAAAATACTTTTCAGTCGCTCGTCTGTATTCTTCAACCCCACGCCACCTGAACTTCCATCCATCACCTTCTTCGCATTTGATCCCAATCCGTCGTCCTTCACTTCAAAAAAGATCATGTTGTTAAACTTCTTTACCGTAAGCACAATGGTGCCACCATCGTCCTTGGGTGCAATGCCATACTTCACGGAGTTCTCCACCAGCGGCTGCAGAATCATCGGAGGAATTTCAACCGATAAACAAGAGAAGTCGACCTGCTTTACAAACTTGAGGCGGTCGCCGAAGCGCACCTGCTGAATTCGGATGTAGTTGTCAATGAAATCGAGCTCCTGGATGAGTCTCACATTTTGATCGCCATGCGAATCCAGTGCATACCGGAAAATGTCCGAGAGCTGGGTAATGACTCGCCGGGCCTGCTCCTTGCTGGAGCCAATGAGTGTGTTGATTGAGTTTAAGGTGTTGAAGAGAAAGTGCGGATTGATCTGCGATTTGAGAAGGGAGATCTGCATTTCCCGGTTCTTGATGTGCAGCTCGCTCTTCTCCTGTTCTTCTTTCTGCAGTCCCTGGAAGTAGCGAATGACATAATATACACCAATGGTGATGATGTATTGATCGTGGAAGTGAAGCCCTTTGAACTTGAGCAGTCCCACCAAATGTTCTTTCCAGTTTTCAAAATGGACAAAGCCAAGGGTATAGTCTTCCAGGTAGTACGACAAACTACCCATGATGAGGAAGTACATCATCACGCCCGCACCATGTCCCGCAACCTGAATATAGATGCTGTACTTAAACAACAGGTTGCAGTAGAAAAAGATGGCGATGATCAACATACACAGCGCCTCAAACAAGTACAGGGCATCCCAAAAGACGTAGGGCTTCGGATTTTCCAGCTGATATTCGAGCACGGAACCCACGGAATAATTGATCGCATACCAGAGGCAAAGGAGCAGATAAGCCCTTTTCCAGATTACCGGTATGTCGTCAATAAATTTCAAGAGCGTAAAAATCTTGAATAAAATTAATCAATTGAAGGTAAAAGCGATTAGCGGGACTGAAAAGCCGATAAATATTCGAATTGCCGGATAATCCTACATTTCATTTGATTCCAGCCGGTGAATGGTGAAATTCAGCCCGTGAACATCATTCGCAAACTGCTGTTTATCGCTCTTACAACGGTACCGCTATGGGCACAGGGGCAAAATATGACGTTAAGCGCCCGCATCTTCGACCGTGAATCCGGGGAGCCGCTTGCTTTCGCCTCTGTCGGCATCAAAGGACAACCCGTCGGCACCATTACCAACGAAGAGGGCGAGGTCGACTTCCATTTCCCCATTTCCATGCGAAACGACTCACTCGTGGTGAGCATGCTGGGATATCAAAACTTTGAAGGCCCCATCCGGCCGCTTCTGGACAATCCCACCAACATCATCTTCCTGGAGAAATCATCGATCGTACTGGAGGAGATCGTCGTCAATGATACGTTAACCGGAGGGGACATTCTCCAGATTGCGCTATCGCGTATCGATCAAAATTTTCCCATGCAACCCTTTCTGGTTGAGGCGTTCTACCGCGACGTGAAAAAAGTAGGCGGTACGTATATCAGTCTGCTCGAAGCGGCTGTTAAAATATATGATGAGAGTTATGAAACACCGAAAAGCAGTACAAGGCTCCGGGAGCGCGTCAAGCTGGTAGAAGTTCGAACCAGTCTCGGCTATGAAAATAAGTTTACGTCCTATTTTGATCAGGACAACCTCCTGGAAGATTTACTCCTCCACAACAACATCCGTTATCGCACCATCGACCAAAGCGATGACATGGCAGCGACGATGAAACGGGAAAAGAGTTCCTTTTACAACGGCCATCCCATTTACGTTATTTCTGCGAATCACGAGTACCGGCTCAAGCTGTTTGTGGACCAAACCGACTTCTCCGTTGTTCATCTTGAATTTGAAACCGCCATGCCCTCCATCGACCTCACCAAGAGAAAGAGCATGTCGAGCAAATTTGTGGGACTGAAAAAGAGCATTGATTTCCGCCGCGTGAACGGGAAGATGTATCCAAGCTTCATCACCCTCACCTCCCGGGTGAACTGGTTTGATGAAAAGACCGGCGCCCTGAAATTTGAAACAGAATTATTTCAGCAACTGCTTGTCACGCGCGTGACTACCAACACGCGGGAGCGCATTCCTTCGACAGAACGCATGCGCAATTATGGATTACAGTACCAGGATTTGCCCTACAATAAAGAGTTCTGGAAAAACTACAACGTGATCAAGCAAACACCCCTCGATAAAAAAATAATGAGCGACCTCGAAAAATCGGGGTCGCTCCAATCACAGTTTGAAGGCAACGAATAGTTACTTCAACAGTGCAAGTTTTTCTTTCATCCGGCGAATGGCTTCCTGCAAATCCTTCAACGAAGCCGCATACGACAAGCGCACACATTTTTCATCACCAAACGCGCCACCGGGCACCAGCGACACATGCGCATGCTCGAGCATGTACATGCAGAAGTCATCTCCGTTGCGTATGGTTGTGGTCCCGTCCGACTTGCCATAATAAGAACTCACATCCGGGAAGAAATAGAATGCACCCTGAGGCATGTTGGTCTTGATACCCGGAACTTCGCGAAGCAGATTGTACACAACCTCCCTGCGGCTTCTGTATTCGTCCACCATTTTTTGTGTTGGAGCGAGGTCGCCGGTAATCGCAGCAAGTGCGGCGCGTTGTGCGATGGAACAGTTCGCGGAGGTGATTTGTCCCTGAACTTTATTACAACCGTCGGCGATCCACTTTGGTGCGGCGATATAACCCACGCGCCATCCGGTCATTGCAAAACCTTTTGCAAAACCATTGACTGTAATGGTTCTTTCGAACATACCAGGAAGTGAAGCAATGCTGACGCGCTCGCCGGTGAAATTGATCAACTCATAAATTTCATCAGCGATAACCAATATATTTTTACGCACAGCAACTTCAGCGATGGCAGCAAGTTCTTTTGCAGAGAATACGGAGCCCGTAGGATTACACGGCGATGAGAACACCATGGCTTTTGTTTTTGGTGTAATCGCCTTTTCAAATTGTTCGGCCGTTACTTTAAAATCATTTTCAAGTGAACCCGAAACAATCACCGGCGTTGCCTCCGTGAGGCGAACGAGCGCGTCGTAGCTTACCCAGTATGGCGAGAAGACAATCACTTCATCACCAGGATTCAGCAAGGCCAGCATGGCGTTCGCGATAGATTGCTTGGCACCATTGGAAACAACAATGTTCTCCGCTTTGTAGGGAACGTTGTTTTCCTTCTGATACTTGGCAGCCAGTGCTTCGCGCAAGTCCTGATAACCGGCAACGGGAGGATAGGCGAAATATTTACCATCGTCAATCGCTTTCTTTGCCGCTTCACAGATGTGCTGGGGCGTTTTGAAATCAGGTTCACCGAGGCTGAGACTGATGACGTCGATGCCGCGGTTCTTGAATTCTCTTGCTTTCGCAGCCATGGCCAGCGTAGCAGATTCTTCAATAGACTCGATGCGATTGGATAGTTTGTTCATGGTGAAGTTTTAACGACTTCAAATAAACACATTGAAAAGGAAAAAACGGCACGCAGGGCATTCCAATTTTTCGGATTAGAACGCAAGGATGCGTCGCCGGAAACTGCAATCGATGCAGATCATCGAAATAATGTTCTTCCGAGAATGCTTCTGCCGAGTGTGATCTCGTCGGCATATTCCAGATCGCCGCCGACGGGCACACCTCGTGCGATGACACTGACGCTCACATGGAGATCCTTGATGCGTTTGTTGATGTAGAATCCGGTGGTGTCGCCTTCCATGGTGGGGCTCAGCGCCAAAATAATTTCCCGTATTTCAGGATTTGATTGAATGCGTGTCACCAGACTTTCAATGCGGATGTCTGAGGGACCTACGCCGTGAATGGGAGAAATCACGCCGCCAAGAACGTGATACAACCCGGTGTACTGGGCAGTGTTCTCAATGGCCATCACATCGCGTGTTTCCTCCACGACACAAACGATGCTGCGATCGCGGCGTCCGCTGGCGCAAATGGAACATACCTCCGTATCCGAGAGGTTATGGCAATGCGTACAAAATCGAATTTTACTTCGGAGGTTATTCAGCGCTTCCGTCAATGCAAAGGTCTGCTGCTCGCGTTCGCGAATGAGGTGAAGCACCAGGCGCAAGGCTGTTTTTTTGCCGATACCCGGCAGTTTTGAAATCTGTTGAACGGCTTCTTCAATAAGTTTGGAAGGGTATTCCAAGGTCAGACAATTTTAGCGTCAATACCCGCTTCACAGATACTCTCCTTCATCGGCTTCAAAAAATCATAGCTGCCGGACTTTACCGCACATTTTCCCTTGTAGTGAATCAACAGGGTACATTGTTCGGCTTGCTCCGGTGTATGTTCGCATACTCGTATCAGCGTCTGGATGACATGATCGAAGGTATTGAAGTCATCATTGAATACCACGAGGTCGAGGACATCGGTGGTTTCGATGGCTTCAAGAACATCTACCATTTCGTCTTCCTGATATGCCGGTCTCATACTTATTTAATCTAAACGCAACTGCAAATGTAATCAAAATCACGCACTGAAAGTTCGTACCTTCGCCTGCGATTTTTTCAACAATTCATTATTGGTTATTAAAACCTATATATTTAACCCATGACGCCTGCTCTGGTATTCACCATTATTGCTGTTTATTTCGCCGTATTGATTCTCATCTCCATCGTCACCTCCCGCGGAGCCGATACCAATACTTTTTTCACCGCCAACCGCCGCTCGCCGTGGTACCTCGTCGCCTTCGGGATGATTGGGTCGTCACTTTCCGGCGTTACGTTCATCTCCGTTCCGGGCAATGTCGGCAAAAGCGGGTTTGGATATTTCCAGGTCGTACTCGGTTATCTTGTTGGGTATTGGATCATCATCGGTATCCTCATGCCCCTGTATTACCGCATGAATGTTATTTCGATTTATACCTACCTCGAAAAACGTTTTTCATTCTGGTCATACAAGACAGGCGCGTTTTTCTTTCTTATTTCCCGAACCATCGGATCCGCGCTTCGCCTCTATCTGGCTGCCACCGTCCTTCAGTTATTTTTGTTTGACGCGTGGAATGTCCCGTTTTTCGTGACCGTGGCCACGACGCTTGCGCTGATTTGGGTTTATACCTTTCGCGGAGGTGTGAAAACGATCGTGTACACCGATGCGTTCCAAACACTATTTCTCGTCACCGCCGTCTGCGTCGCCGTCTGGCAAATTTCCTCCGACCTCAACCTGTCGTTTTCCAGCTTAATAACAACCATCCAGCAAAGTAGTTACTCGAAAATGTTCTATTTCGACGACGTGGATTCGACGCAGTTTTTCTTTAAACAATTTATCGGAGGGGCATTTATCGCCGTGACCATGACGGGCATGGATCAGGAGATTATGCAAAAGAACCTCACGTGCAAGACGCTGGGCGATGCGCAGAAAAATATGTTTTGGTTCAGCCTTATCCTGGTTGTGGTCAACCTGCTTTTTCTCACACTTGGCGCGCTGCTGTATATCTATTCTGAAAAGAACGGGATCGCATTGCCCGCATCGTCCGATGATTTATTCCCGACCCTGGCATTGACTCAATTCAGTTTGATCGTGGGTATCTTTTTCCTTTTGGGAATCACCGCTTCCTCCTATGCGAGTGCCGATTCCGCATTGGCCGGCCTGACGACTTCGTTCTGTATTGATTTTCTGAATTTCCAAGGCAAGGCAGAGGAACAAAGAAAGCGACAGAAATTCTGGGTACACCTTGGCTTTTCAGCAGTGTTCCTGCTTGTGATCCTTATTTTCAGGGAAATTAATGAGCGGTCAGTTATCGACGCCGTGTTAAACGTAGCTGGGTACACGTACGGTCCCCTCCTGGGACTTTTCACCTTTGGTCTATTTACCACAAGACAAGTTCGCGACCATCTTGTGCCGGTCGTGTGTGTGCTGTCACCGCTGATTTCCTACGGATTGAGTTTGTATGCGCCAGTGCTGTTGAACGGATACAAGATTGGTTTGGAGATTTTAGTGATTAACGGTGCCATCACCTTTGCTGGTCTTGCGTTGATTTCCCGGAAGGGGAATTTGCAAACCCCCTAAAAGCAGGAAAGGTCGCCCCTATGAAAAGGCGACCCATTCCCGATTAAAACCAACCCTCCTAAACTCTTTATAGACTCGTCACTATGGACGGTAAAATGCTATTTCCTGTACCTGCTCGCCCTTGGTGACACGGACGGTGTAGTGTCCTGCCCCAACCTGGCTGAAATCGATGACCAACCTTTTGCGCACCAACCGGTCGCGGGTCACCACGTGACCGTCGGAAGCAAGCACCTCAACCTCTGCACCTTTCAGACTCCCGTTGGTCCTGAACACGAGCTGATTATTCTTTCTGAGCTTTTCGCCGTTTCCACCCATTGCATTTGCGGTGGCCAGCGTTATCAGCATCAGTGTTATCAACTTTCTCATCTGCGTTCGTGAAAGCCTTAATTGCCAAAGCCGTGCCGGAGCGGTCACACGTAGGAAAAAGCGTTAAAACAGCGTTTTTTGAGTTGTGCCAGTTTCAAAATGGGAGAAGAAATTCTCAGAATGGCTTTTCAGAGGGTCAAATGCGTCGATGGATGCCAAAATAGGTCGTTGAAGTGCTCAATTCGGTCGTTTTTCACCTTGACGCCCTCGGCGCGGAGCAGTTTTTCCATTTTTGAGGGAGGTTTGAAATGATGTTTCCCTGTCAATAATCCGATCGAATTGACGACGCGATGGGCCGGAACGTCTGAAGGACAGCCATTTAGCGCCCAACCAACCATGCGGGCTCCCGATTTGGCACCGAGAAAATGGGCGATGGCGCCATAGGTCGTCACTCTCCCTTTGGGAATAAGCTTCACGACTTCGTAGACATCGCTGAAGAAATTACGTTGGCTGTCGCCGATTTTTTTCGACACGGGAATCCGGATTAGCAACTTTGCTAAATTTACGGTCCTTTGAACGAGCCATGGCAAGAATCCTGTTTTTTCTCGTGTTTCTGTGGACAACGGTGGGGGTACACGCACAAAACCCCGAACTCATTTTTCCTGATTCAGTTGGCTGGAACCTGCTGCCGGAGAATAAAGACTTGTCATTTTGGATAAAGACAGACGACAGCGTATCGCCAAAATACTATGTCGAGGGTCAGGACCTCACGGCGCTTGGTGTTCATTTCGATACCCTGGGGAATTTTCACTGGAAACCTTCTTTTGATTTGGTCGATCGGGTGGAGCGCAACAAAGATTTTGCTTTTGTATTCACCGGAATCTGGCCTGATGGCCGCCGTGCACGCAAGACCGTCACCTTCACGGTCAACCATACCAATAGACCCCCCGTTGTGGAAGAGCTGCCTGCATTTTACGTGCGCCAGTCGAACCAGAACTCCTATCAGGTTTCTGCAGATTATGTCTATGACCCGGATGGAGACCCTCTGGTATTCAAACCGATCGTTTCTGAAATGCCGGAAGGTTCGAACCTGACCTCACAGGGATTGTTCACCTGGTCTCCGTCGAAAAATCAATTCGCCTCGTTAAAAAATGCTCCGCTTTACCTCGCCTTTATTGTTCAGGACCAGCCCGAGAAAGCGGAGGTCCGCGGACGACTGAAGGTTGCGCAGACGCAGCTTGATCTGCCTCCGGAATTGTTGATTGTTCCGGGCGACTCCGCATTTACCATTAAAGAAGACGAGACCCTCAACCTGAAGATTTATGTCTCCGATCCCAACGGCGACGACAACATACGCAATGCTGGATTTGTGAGCACCGATGCCGCAGTGCCCGTTGCGAGCCTGAAGCAAAACACGTCTTTGCAATACGAATTCATCTGGACGCCAGGATACGAGTATGTGGACGACATCCGGAAGACGACCACCCTGGATCTCACCTTCTTCGTACTCGACAAATCCAATAACCGAACACAGAAGAAAGTGCGCGTACGTATTAATGATGCGGAGAACATTGTGAAGAAAGACGGACTGCTGTTTCAGAAATACCGGAACAACCTGGTGGACGCATATATCCTTATTCAACAGCTGGATGCAAACCAGAAAGTGCTGAATCAGGAATACAAGAAAGCGCGCAAGGGGAAGAAGAACAGGTCGATTTTAAACGCTTCATTGGGAGCGGTGACTGGCTTATCGCCGGTGGTGATTGATGCGCCCGATCAGTCGAAGATTGTCTCGGGCGTGGGAGGCACCACGGTGTTGACATTGGGAACCCTGGAGGCAACGGAGGTTATTGGACGCTCCAAGGAGAGCATCATGGAGAAGATTAAGAACGGCATTGAAATTCGGAACCGGGCTCAGGCGGCGGGCGACGAGTTTGCGAGGAAATATGCGTTGAAGTCGGCGCGGCGGTTGCCGGAGTTTGACAAGGACATCGAGAAGTTGCGCATCGTACTGAACGATCAGCGCATTGTTTTGCTCGAGCTGGACAGTTATTCGAAGTCGCCGTCGAAGGTAGACGACAGGGATTTGAAGAAAGTTTTTGTTGATTACAACGACGAGTCGAAATGATTTTTTTTGGAGAAAATCAATAAAGCAATAGATTTGCAGTCCCAAACGCGAGGTATCCCAAAAAGAGAAGCTTTGAGGGGCCTTCGAGTTAGGAACACAGAGGAGTGGCAGAGCGGTCGAATGCGGCGGTCTTGAAAACCGTTGAGGTTAATAGCCTCCGGGGGTTCGAATCCCTCCTCCTCTGCGAAGTATCAATCAAAAAGAATCAAAACCTCGAAATCTCAATGATTTCGGGGTTTTTTGCTTTTAGGGGCTACCAAAATTAACCGAAAATTCATAATCCCTTGGTGCCAATCGCGGTGCCAGCATCCACAGGACGTGTGGATGGCACCAGAATGCACTAAACGACCTGAAAATCAACCTGTTCGATAATCGAACATCTTGATTTCAGGGTCCGGTTTAGCATACATTAACCAGTTAAACAATAGGGATTATGAGTAGTATCAGACAGACGATTTCGGTACGGTTCTATGCACGTACATCAAGGCCCAATTCTGAAGGCCTGGCCCCCATTTACATGCGCGTTCAAGTCAGGGAGGAGCGATTTGAAGTACTTACCAAGATCTACATCAAGTCAGAAGAGTGGTCGAGCCAGAGCGGCAAGCTGAAGACGAACAGCATGGACGCCCGTCGAATCAACAAACAACTTGAGGCCTTCAAACTCAAAGCCTTCGACTATCAGCGAGAATTGATGTCGGCAGGCAAGGAGATTACACTTGAGAACATGAGATCCCGCTGGTATGGCGTATCGAGCGAGCCATCAAAAATGTTGATCGAGGTCTTCCAGCAGCACAACGACGAAATGAAGGCATTGGTAGGGCGCGAGTTCTCCGCATTGACCCTTGAGCGCTACGAAACCTCGCTGAGACACACGCAATCGTTCATGAAATGGAAATACCAAATCGAAGATATCGATGTGAAGAAGCTCAACTACGAATTTATCTCCGGCTATGAGTTCTGGTTGAAATCGCAGCGCGGCTGCGATCACAACACCACAGTAAAATACCTATCAAACTTCAAGAAGATCGTTTTCATCTGTATCAAACACGGATGGCTTGACCGAGATCCATTTGCAGGATTCAAGATGACTAAGCGCGAGGTGGAGAGACCCTTCCTGGTCGAAGAAGAGCTGGATCGCATCAAGGCGGTTCAGTTTGAAATGCCGCGTCTGCGCCAGGTGCGGGACATCTTCGTATTCTGCTGCTATACCGGTCTTGCCTATGCCGATGTTCAAAAGCTCACGCGCAAGGAAATTGCGACGGGCATCGACGGCGAAAAATGGATTTGGACGAGCAGGCAAAAAACGGATACTGCAACGCGTGTTCCGCTTCTTCAGGCCGCAGCCGAAATCCTGGAGCGATACAAAGACGACCCGCAGTGCATCAACGATGGTCGCTTACTCCCAGTGCTCAGCAACCAGAAGATGAACAACTACCTCAGGGAGATTGCCGACGCCGCCAAGATCACCAAGAAGATGACCTTCCACACTGCAAGGCACACCTTTGCAACCACGGTCACACTTTCCAATGGTGTCCCAATCGAGACCGTAAGCAAGATGCTAGGTCACCGGAATCTGAAGACCACGCAGCATTATGCGAAAATCCTCGACCTCAAGGTCAGCCAGGACATGATGACCCTTCGGAACAAGCTCGCCGGAAAGGAAAAAAATAACTATTCCGAAAGTATTTCAACCTCTAACCTCTAATTCTCGCCGCCATGAAAAAATTAGTCACCTACCTT